>ENA-UOTZ01000073-UOTZ01000073.1-compost-metagenome-genome-assembly--contig:-NODE-73-length-69941-cov-14.761837_pt1 | contig 69941 bp, 31 predicted proteins | sample MGYA00238144_ERZ746983 | MGnify/ENA primary metagenome ERZ746983 (study PRJEB28759, sample SAMN06268863) | compost metagenome | isolation source: single cell | place: USA: California, Emeryville, Joint...
TTGAACAATTTATTCGAAAATCAAGCCGATAAACCTACGAGCTTGCATTTCCAATTTAGGTCTGCCAATAACGAGGTTGATTCAAAAGCGTCGACTCCCGTAGCAAGAAGTCAGCATGATACACCACTTATAAATATTAGTCTAGCTAAAGGTGAAAGTGATAAGTATCAGACTCGAAAGCATGAGAGAAAGGGGTTATACTTTACAGAATTGAATGGTAGTACTAAGAAAACAACGATAAATTCAAGCACCAATCTATTGGACCCGACAGAAGCGAAATCAATTTTGTTTGTTCGAAATCCTGAAACTGGGAGATGGGATTACTCGAATTATGATCCAATGTTCTCAAAGGAGCGGATGAGTGGAGCGGAAGTGAAAAATTTCTTCAAGTGCGTTGAGCAAGCCACTCAAAAGCATTATGAAGACACTTTCACAATTACTTCGTTTGTGAAGAGTCTTTTTATAGGAGTTCCTGCAATTGCCTTAGTAATTGTAGGGATAGTTTTAGTGGCGCTCGAGGCGTCAAATTTTGGAACTATATGGACACCACAATTGACAGCCGGGGTTGCTCTAACGATCACAGGAGGGATTTTTCTGGTACTTTCTGTTTTCTGTGGGTATCATGCGTATGAGGTGAAAAAAGCACAGAAAAAATATAATAAAGCACTTGAGGAGGTCATCACCCAGCAGAACGCTGCGGTTGCAACCAAGCGAGTTGGATGGGTTCTAAATCCTGTTCAAGACTCCATAGAACTGAAAATGCAATGATTTCTTATATAAGGGTGCAAATCCTATGATGAATATACATTAGTAAGCCAACCTGTATGTCAATTACGGAATATGAATATATACCCAGTTTTATCAAATTTTGAGAATTTGTCTATATTTGTATTTGCATTCATTTCGCTTCTCTTTTTAGAAAATATCAGAGATGTATAGAACGATTTTCTGTTGATATTCAACTTGAACTGAACAATACTTGTGATATCAAGATGTTGCCTATTCAAATTATTGTATCTCTTAATTCAACATAGCGAAGCAAAAATTCATCTTCATGAAAGATGTAGTTTCCTCTTTGAAAAGTTGCTTTTGAAATACAAAAGGTTTACTTTATACAAAATTCAACGCATGTACTTTTTTAGAGATTTCAATGCATCACTTCTCAAACGGCTAAATTACCACATATTCATGAAATGAAAGCAGTTTCACCAAAATGGGAACACAAAACGCTGGTCTCTCTATTTCGTGAGTGTTATTCTGGAATCAGCAATCTTCTTTTTGTCACCGTCAGCTTTCGACCTAAAGTAAATCATTAGTATATTAAAGCATTTATCTCGTTATTACTCTGGTGGGAACGAAAATAGAGTAGCTTCTTCTTGACTTCTGGCTCCGCCTTTTGATTCTGTAGGCGAAAAAGCCGGGATCTCCTCTAAACTGTGCTTTCCATCCTTCAATGTCTTTAATGTCGGAGATGAATATGGAGTCGCTTCAAAAATGTTCACAAATTCTTCTTTTATAGGCGATTCTGCTTCGGCCGGTATTTCATCCTTTACTCTTGATAATTCTCTTATATCAATTCCTTTAATTTTCTCAATCTCAAGCTGGAGGCTGTTTTTCTTAAAATGTCCTTTATTCAAATCATCACTCTTTTCTCCCTTGTCCTGTTGTTTCATCATCTTCTTCTTTCTGAACCTATTTTTCAATTTCTCGATATGCGGCTTGAAAGCAACGTAATAGACTCGCGCAAGCTTCAGAAGAATGAACGTGACAGTCAGTGCGTTGGCGATCAGGATGAGCACATCGCAAAATATGACATAACCTTTGTTTGAAGACAAACTGCCTAAGAACATGAGCGAAATAGTCGTTATAAAGCACAACATAACCAGCGATTCAGATCGCTGAAGGTCGTTATCAGTATATGGGCCAAATCTTTTTAAAAGATGATAATAGAGGTGAATTACAATCAGGAAGATGAGTCCCTTGGCGTCTCCAAAGCTGTCCAACGAGAGGGTCGAATCGAGAATATACATTAATATTTTGAATACAATAATGACGAGTCCCCAGAAGAACGCTCGCTCTGAAAAAGTGCTGTAAATGCTTCCGAAAATCATTCTCAGGGTCTTGGAACGAGGCAAAACTTCCCGTTTTCTCCACAAGATCAAAAAGAAAAGCAAAGGGACTAAGAATCCCCAAGCGAGAAGAGCTGGGACAACAAACGCGTTTCGGAACAAGACATAGCTATCGTCATTGCATTTAATCAGAGTGTTTTCGGTGAGATATCCATCTGGATCATCCGAGTATAACTTGCTGCAGGAGAGAAAAGCGCTCAGGACACCAATCATGTTTGGCTGCTCCAGCATGGTTAACACGACAGCAGCTAGTCCCAGCCTCCAGATGATCTTCCGCTTAATATTCTCTTCTTTTCTTTTGATTACCGCTCGTAGTAATTCGAAGCAAAGGATTAAGATAATCTTCGCAAGTGGAGAGAGGACGTAAACCAATAGCTTGTAGCGAATCATCATTGAAGGATTCTTATCGCGGAGTGCATAAAGACACTCCAACGAGAAAAGTACATGCGAATTGGGGTTTCCGAACGCGTTTACGGCTGAATCTAGATATTGGGAGAAGTAATTTGATTTCAATTTCATAATAATTGAGATAATTTGCATGTAAGTCGTAATAATCACGATATATGCTCCAGGTTTGACGGGCCTTTCAGACGTAGTTTCTGCACAAGCTTCTTCGTGGGCTTTCTGATTATCATTTAAAGTTGTCCAAAGCACATAAATTTGATAAAGTATTGTTCCGAGAAGAAGGAATACTCCTGTCGAGATCAATTGATCCTTTTCAGAGCAACGAGAACATTTACCTCGGCCAACTGAGATATAGTCCTCAGTGTATTTGCATTGAATACAGACGGGACCCATGAATTCATCAGCGCATTTGTCTTCTCCAAGACACCTCCTCGAAGACTCATCCTCGCAAGAATATACCTCGGCGCTTGTCGTTGAGTTCCTCCAGTAGCCTTCTTTCAAAGTTATATTCGTGCCTCCGTAACAGGTCGCACCCGTGGGACAGTCTCTGCATACTTGGTCTGAAGTATTGAATGAGTATTGATTTCCTGAGCAGTAATAGCACTGCTGATTTATCGGCTCGTAAATTTCTCCAGGAATGCATCCTCTGAGTTCGACTTGGACTGCCTGTGTGGTCGCATACTGCGATGTCTTGAAAGTTACATCCATTTTGAACTTATCTCCTGCTTGTCCCGATAATTTGAAATCAACAGGATTAAAATCACAGTGGGTCGGACTGGAGCACTCGAAGAAAGCGATTTTGGGATCGCTATCCTCGCGGTATAGAGTGAGGGATAACGTGACGCTCTCTTTCTGAGTATCCGTATTGTCGATAATTGGGTGCAGGCCTTGATCGCTTTTATAGTATACTTTGGCAGAAAACTCCATATATTCAAAAGAATTGGTTGATACGTTTCGTATGACAAGCGTCCCGTCGCTTAGTTCCTCAGTGTAGAAGTACTCAATGATACCGTCATCGTTGGGAATGGATGCTATGGAAATTTGCAAATAATTTGGCTTGAACGAGAACATGTCGGGATCGGGGATAACTAGACCGTTACGGGACAGGAAATCAGCGAGACTAAATGTTAAGTCTTCCGCGAAAATGAGAGCTCCGCCGTCAGTTGGAGTGATTATGTCCAGGAAGGAATTGCCAGCGGCAGAAACGCTATTGTTTAAAATAAAGAGAATTGCTCCTTTCGAACTCGCGCTGACGTCAGTAATGGAATTATCAGTTAAGATAATCGCGCTGCTAGACTGGATCCCACTGGAGAATATTCCTCCATTCGTTGCGCTGATAAAGGCGAAGTTTGACTCTGAAATGTTAAATGCGCTCGTAGAAGTGCTCTCCTCAGTAAGCCGCCTAGACGTAGATGCTGAGGAAGTTGAAACTTGATTTCCAGCCTCATAGATCACGCCGCCTTCGCCAGCTACATCAATATTGTTAAAATTGCTAGAGAAGATCATCAATGGTCCTGGGCCATAATAGACACCACCGTTTGCGTTTGAAGTCATAAGCGCTATATCATAAAAATCGCACTTGGAAATGTTCAAATTTTCAAGAGGATATCCCACGTTTTGAATAATCCCGCCTCCCAGGGACGTTGAAGAGTTTATATGTGTGAAATTGGTGTTTTCAATGGAGACATTCAAATCTGAAGTGACTAATCCATTTAAATAGATTAGGCTATTTTCCAGGTGCAGGCCAGTAAACTCACTACCAGCTATAGCCATACTTGTTAAACTTCTATAATCTTCTGCTGTGGTAATTTGGAACGGTGATGTCGCATGCGTGAAGTTGAGATTCAAAATATTCAACTGGGTGAACGAACCATTGAAAGAGGAATTGCGAGAAGTCAGGATACTTAGTGGAGTAATTTCGTTGTTACGTACATCATCCTTGTTATATACCGTCGTATTGGTGCCAATCAAAAACTTTGCTCCGCTAGCAGTACTGTAATTCAAATTCTTCATATTCACTGTAAAATTGTAGCCATATGACAATTTAATAAAACTGCTTGAACTTCCGCTGAAATTGGTAATGATAGTGTGGTTCTCAACGGTAATATTCACAGGACTGCCACCTTTTGCAGTGATGTCGAGGAAATCACATGGGTAGGCCTGCGCTGACGATGATGATGAGACGCTATTGTGCAATTGCAGACTAGTATTGGCGAATAGAATGTCCGCATTATTTAGATCTTGCAGCTGGATAACCCCTGAATAATTTGCTAAGTTATTAATGAACAGGGTATTTGTAACATTCATATTTATTCCTGAGTCTTGCAAACTGATCAGCGCAGCGCTGGGGCCGATGTTATTCTCAAAATGGCATTTATCGAAGGTTAAATTGATACGGATCGAAGGGTCGTTATTTGGTTTCATCAAGTTCATTAGCCCTCCCAAATGACTATTTTTTGCTCGGTTATGACTGAAAGTAACGTTCGTGAAATTAGACGTGTTAAAAAGCAAATTTATCCCTCCAGTCGAATCAGTAAAGGTGAAATTGTTGAACACGGAGTCTATAACAGTGATATTCGGAGAGGAAATACTGAGAATTTTATCATCGGGCCGATTGGTCAGGAGCTCAAACGTCGTGTTTTGAATGACGATCGGCGTGTTTCCGAGCGTGAAGATGATCACAGGGTTCTTATAAACCTCTTTGATGTATCCTTGCTGCGTTTTGTCCAGCGTGATGTTGAAGAAAGTACATGAGTTGATATGCACAAGGGTGGACGCATCGGACTGGGTTTTTCGCACGTTAATCTTCAAAAAGTTCAGCGCGAGCAGTTTTCCCGGCGTACTTGATATAGTCATATTACTATAGATTGAATTTTGTAGAGTGATAGGTCCCAAGGCAAGACTGCAATCGATTTGGATCCAACTGCTTTCCGCGTAATTTGATGCAACGTTATCGTTTTGGATGGTGATGGTGCCACAAATCGCAGCTTGGATACTGTAACTCGCAATTCTATCAATGTTTTGGTAAACGTTTGAAGAAATCAGCAATTGGTCAAGCGCTGAAGAAGAGGTTGCTGACATGAGATGTCCTCTGCCTGAATAATTGGTAAAAGTGTTGATTTCCATGGTAAGTTTATTGAGATCCGAAATAGCGATCACGCTAAAAGCGTTTGGCGTGTCAATTGTGCTCTGAACAAAAGAGTTGTTTTTTATCGAAATAGCTGTTGCGTTATGAGAGAGCCCTGAAATTTCGATAAGAGACGTTCCATTCACCGAGGTGAGATTGGTAAAGGTGTTGTTTTGTAAAACTAAGAAGAAAACGGCTTCTGAACCTGTTCCAGCGGTCAGTGAGGCTCGAGTTGTGATGAAAATATTGTAAAGGTCCTGTAGGTTCGCAAAAATCGCGGGTGCCTCGATCGGGTAGTAAGGAATGTATTGATAGCCAATGGGCAGAGGAACAGGTGGAGAGTACTTCTGGAAAGAGGAAATCACCGAAGAAGTCAAACTGATATTCGTGAAGGTGTTGTTGGAAATGATAATCATAGGGTTGTTGCTCACGAGGAGAGTCGACTCAGTGAGGATGATGTTGCTAAATGTGCAGTTCACCAGGAAGAACGGTCGTGTTTCTGCTCTTTGAGTTAGATTTTCCGCCAGAGTATAGTCAGTCTCAAGCAGACGGTAAAAGGTCTGACTAAGACGGAATCCAACGAAATAGGAGTTTGAAGATAAAGTATTATTGTCGAATAAAGAATTGCATAAGAAGAAGGATGCCATTCTCAGGGTATTAGAGAACAATTTCATTCCTACGAGGATATTATTCACGACGGTGAGGTTTTGAACGTAGATTTGGCATCCAATAACGTCGATTATATTGGCATCAGAGGATGTAAGAAGCGTATTATTGGTGAAATTGAGGTTTTGGAAACTCATTCTCCTTGACTCGTTGGCATAAACAGTTAAATCCATGTCAACCTTAACATACATAAGCAATCGCGCATCCTCAAACGTGTTATTCCAGACAGTGATTTGATTGAAGGCCGTATCCGAAATGCTTGTAAGAGGAATTCGATAAACATATCCTTGAAGCATGAACATGATAACTTCGGTACCATAAAATTTGGTCGAACTGATATTGAAGTCTTCCAAAGTAATCTGACCCACAGGAATAATATCACCAGCATTTATAAAAACTATGAACGCTAATGACCCGACTATCGACGAATTCGAGAGAGTCACGCTGCTAATCGTTGTCTGGGCCTGAGGTATAATTGCCGTGTAATACCGGGCGATCATCGAGAAACCTGTAGTGTTTTGCGGATATGAAAGGACTGCCAGGTTCTCAACGTTGATATTTCTCACGCTGGTTATGACGATATCGGCAAGTGTCCAAGTCGAGTACGGATTCGATGTAACCGAGGAACTGGAGGAGCTTTGGAGATTTAAACTCAGGTTAGAGATCGTAGCGCCATTCATTGCGAACGCAGCCGCACCATAGACGATGATATTGCCAAAGCCTGACACTCCGGAGAATGATATGGTTTGAGAACCAAAAAAATTGCAATTCGTTAGCGCGAAATTTTCCATATTGACCTGCAAAGTAGGCGGCGCTGCTGTTGATATTGAGCCGAGGAGGATAGGACTGAGGATAGGAATTTCTGGGTCACAAGACATTGATAGTCCTGAGACGGTCATGGTGCTCGATGTCGAGATCAGAGCGATAATTGGTTGAGGCGAGCTGCTCGGATTCGGAGATAATGTGAGATTACTGATGTTTATCGCGCTAATGCTCACAGCTTGAGCATTTTGGACCAGTATATTCCCGTAGTAACTCGCCAATAGGTCATCTCCTGAGGTGTAGTTGCATTGGCTGATAGTAAAGTTCGAGATAGTCAAACTTGTAACTGTATCACCTCCAATCAGCACTGGTATGAAGACGTTATTATCCTCCGAACAGACTCCATAATAATTTGTTATAGTAACTGAACCTACAGTCGCCATTCCAATCAGCGGAGGTGGAGTGTTACCATAGGTCCTGTAAACAATAACATTACTTATTTCTATTCCGGTGAAAGTCACGGAATTCACGTTATTCATCAGGAAATTTCCAAATTGATTCTCGAGACTGTGCGTTGCGGAATTGCTCAAAGAGCAATTCTGAAATTTGAAATCGGAAATACTTATGCCAACTGCACCTACAACTGCCAGTATCGTGGGACTCAATAGGACAGTGGAGACTGCACATGACACGGTCAGATTCTGTATACTAGCAATTCCTACCATGGCCATTAAAATCATCGGCTGCGGGTTTTCTCCTTGAAACTGTATTTGAAAGTTCTGAATATTTATCTGTGTTGGTCCTTGCATTGCCATTGTGCCGATAGAGTTTCGAGTGACCACCCAATTGGTGAGTACGAGGCTTGTGACTGTCCCAAACGCAATAGAACTTTGTGTTGGTGAAGACGAAGGATCAAGCTGTTGGAGACATATATTTGTCAGAGTCACGGAAGTCGACGCGTTAAACAGTAAATTGTAGCCGTCGTTGATCACCTTAAGATACACGCCATTAAGCGTGAATTGCGTCAACCCGTTGATCACAAGGACTGAACTCGGAACCAAGTTGTATGGAAATGAAAGTCCCGGGTAGTTCTGCTGTAGATTCGCTGTAAGAAGAATCTTTGGCAGGGAATTACAATCAGAGGGCTTAGTAATCGTCGGTGCGTTGGGATAAGTTATTGTAAGTGCACCGCCTGACGCTGTATTGACGATGAAAGGAGCAAAATCATCTGCATTGAAAGATTGATAAGTGATTGTGTTGCTGTCGGTCTCGTACAGGCTGAAAGTTGTGGGATTTACGATCTTTGTGAATGCATCAGCCAGACGGTATGAATATGTTAAAGGATTTGATAAGAACTGAACTGGGTCGATGATAGCAGTTCGACCTTCAACAAAGTGGATTAAGGCGGCAAAAGTAGTGAAAATTGCGAGGATGGGAATGGAAGCGGGCGTTTTCATTGTCTATTTTGATAAAATATTAAAATGAATGCTAAACCAATTAGAAAAGTGCAATTACGGCAGCTTATTTCAGAATAATTTAATAAAAATAAAGGACCCCATGTGAACAATCTCGAATCAATTCCACAAATTGAGGGTTGAAAAACGAAATACAGTGAAGAGTCATCAAGAAGCCTTATTTTCAACACCTGTTCAACGTCATTGAATTTTTGAAAATTTTGTGATGTTCAATGCAATATTAAAATCAACAATGAATTTTATCTGTTTCAAAAAGGAGGAATGTGTGCGCTGAGGAATCAGGTGGAGTTGAGATAGAAATTGGACTGGCTGGCACGCTGGTAGTGGTTAGTAAAGTAAAAAAAAAATATTTTACAAGGAATTCAATAATTAATCGAAGTAGGTTTATAAATATCCATAAATTTAAAGATCGTTCGGTCTCTCGGCTATATCTCTTGCTGATTTCTGCTTGCAGTGGATGGAAGTAAGAGGAAAAAGAATCGCAAGAGTCAAGAGTAGACTCAAGGGTTCGTTAAATATTGTTTGTGGGAACGAACGATAATTTTTTTCCAAGGCTAAGATAGGTCTGTTTAAGAAAACACAGAAAATTTAGTTTGTTAAAAGAAATAAAAATTTCCGTCAATTAAAAAGTGTTTCATTTCGCATCAACTTCATCGAAAATTTCCTTCTCAATCTAATTTTTATAATTATTCTTAGCTTTTTGATTATTTGATTTGAATTGCAATTTTTTCATTGGGCTTCAATTATCTATTAAAGAATACATCCAGCGTATAAATATTCTAAGTTTTCTATTGTATTCTACAGTCACAAGTACTCAGCTCAACTGAGAGAAGGGAAAAGTTTTTTTTAACCTCTTGCCCTTCAAGATGTCAAATGCATTCATGAAGAGCTAGCATTAGCTTCCTTGATTTTGAAGCTTTCTTGAAAAATAACAGCTGTTTGATTTTGGTTGGAAATAAAAAAGAGAGATTTCTGTGAAATAAAATTCACTGACAATTTTGGGAAATTAAGTTCCCGAGTCTACTTTCAAGCAAAGACTGTTTCTTCATAATTAAAAATTTTATTGATAGGTATGTGACTATAAAATTTTTCTTAGGATTATTTTTCTCGTGCAAAGCATTTCTCAATGCATTGCAGTGGCTTTTGGTCTCATTATCTTCAAATGGCTCTGTTATAAAGTCTTTTCCTTCTAAAATACCTAAATCCAATATATTTGAAGGCTGGCACTAAATTCTCAATTTGACAACAAAGCTGTGGGTTGATTTGCAAACGTCCATCAACTGTCTGAGTTTGGACGCGAATAATAAAAGTTTTAGCCAAAGTAAAGACGTAAAAATTGGATGATCGTCATGTATCAGATGCACTCTTGATGAAGAAAAAACAAACTCCTGTGGTGGAGTCAAGTGGCTGAATGTCGAGGAATTTGCCACTATGTATTATCAAGCGCTAGTTTGCTGAGGTAGCTTCCGCTAGTATTGCTTTCATGTTATTTTTCGGAAAGGAAGACTGGATAGCGTTTTAGAATCTTGATTGGCTCCTTCGGCACAGAGGATATGAATGGCATTGAGTTTGTGTTTGAATTCATTGATAATGAATAATTGAAAATTTTTGAGACTTTTTCGGCAATGTGAAGACAACAATTTCTCATAAATCTAATATTTTTTGAAAATAAGCCCAGCTCATTACTATTCAGAATGTCGTGAAACAAGTTTAAATTTTATTCATGATTCATAGAGCGAAATTTTTGTTTTGCCTCTCTCACTCATAGATTCATATCGCAGTTTTCATCACGATTTGTATTTAAAATAGAAATATGATTATTTGCGCATTAGGCCGACCCCCAAAGTGTTGTCTTTTCTCTCTGCAATATCAAACTATGAGTATAGCTGAGCCAAATAAATGAATACTAAAAGTATGGGAGGACCTCTATGATCTTACATGATAAGGGTTTTAGCCACGCTCAGAAAAATAAAAAAGAGTGTACGCAATGACGAAGCCCAACAAAAACTCTCGAATATGTGATTTTGCACTTCACGAGTCATTTTCAAAAAATTTAGCCTGCTGAGACAATAAGTAATTATTTACCTCCTATCAGAGAATATCAAGCCACATTTATGTAGAACATCCATCTATCATTAAGGCTGCGAATCTTCTTGAACTCACAAATAGAATATAGAATTATCAAGCAATAAATTTTCATTGAGGAAATCTCCGGGTTTACCTTCCCAGAACTTCAAAAACGTCTGTTAAGTTAAGCTAAAACGAATCAACTCATCTCATGAAAATGACAAAAATTTGAAAAAACTTTCATAGTTATTAGTACCATTCTACTAAAAGGCAGATAACAGATCATTGAGGTTCCTCACTTTCAGAAAAAAAAAACTGCTAGACTTAATCCGATTACAAGTATGCTCATGAATAATATTTAATGTCTCATTTGACTTCACGGAAACGAAGCTTTTTGTTTTTTTGGTTTTTATCTCCTTCCTCTCTCACTCTTGATAAAATTTCAAATTAGAACACATTCTAATTATTTGTCTATTACTGTACTATTCGCCACGTTGCCATCCCTTGGAATATGCTACATTCCAGCTTATGATTTAAATCGCCAGTTTATCTTATGTTCATCATCACACAGTCTGACAAAATATTTGTATGAATCCATTTTTTGAAAGAAAATGCTGACTCCATTACAATGTTGTATTCTGATAAAATCAAAGACTCTTATGAGAATAAGTACATCAACAATCTCCTAGTCTCAAATTTAAAGTGATGGTAAAACGAAAAAATCATAAAGTTAAAACTGGCATTTAAATATATAACAAAAGGAATGTTTTTTCTGATCTCTGTCATACAATCACGAAAAAATATTTTAAATTTTCATCAGAATACATATTGTCAGATTCTCATCCTATCTTCTACAGGAGTCAGCATTGCTACTAGGCTACTCGTTCCTCTCAAGTTTACTTCACTCCATTGAGTAAAGTTGATTTCAATTATTCATACCTGAAACAAATATATTAAATAGATTCATATAGTTTAGGCTAGGTACAAGCCAATGTCCATTCACTATCTTGATTCTGAAAGCCTGAAGGGCGCTTTCACATCAAGTAAGTTCGAACTTGAAAATCCCCCATCGGTTTGAGTCATTATAAGATTTTTTATCTTTATCGAAGTTCATTAATCATTATCTGAATAGAATCTTCGTGGGAACTTGGGAAAGCGTTGAGTTTTTACTTTTTGAACTTTGCCTCAATTTTGTGTTCTGATGGCATAATTTACTGATGAGTCGTCGGTTTTATTTGATTAATGTAAGCCACTATAGACTAATTCAAGGCTTCGAGCACAGAATAAATATTCAATTTGCAATTTTTAACAACCTCGATATTGGAAATGTTCGTACCTCTTCGCATCTTTGCGACTCTCATCGCTTTTACGCTTCTATTCCACCACGCAGCAGGTTTCAGTGCCATTATCAATTCAACTGCAGCCGCAACGAATCAAATGTTCTCAGCAAATCTCATTGACGCTTATAATAGGATAGTCAACGTGAACAACCAAGAATTTCATGATACCAGTGAGATGAACACAATCACCTTCCAAGCCTGGATGCCCTCGCCATCCTATGAATTCGCTCCGTTTATCGTCAACTCTCAGGTAGGCGGATCACTAACAATCACTTATCCGAACGCACCGACGATAACTCAAGCCAGCGATTGTAACTCGCTGCCAAAGATCATTTTAACCTCACAGCTCCCGACCAACTATCCACTGATTTCAGCCTATCCTAGTCCCATTAATCAGGTTACTTCGTCTCAATTCTTAATTAATGGTGTCACATCATTCAAGCTTAATGGAGTCTTTCTTCAAGTGTTCAATGATGCTGCAACTGTCGGTGAGCTCCCTGTCCCTAATATTCTCATAAGCTCATCGACGACGGTTACCTTGACGAATATATGCATCGCAGATAGCGATCCTGCTTCTTCTCCAGCCCAAAGCTCTATAACATTTGCAATGATCGGGAGTCTGGCGCTCACTAACTGGCTCTATACTCGTACTGCAACACAAACGATCACATTTTCTGGGACCACTGAGATCAACATTCAAAACTTTCAGCTTTCTTTTCAAGATAATAACCCGACTCCGATAATCCTCTTTAATAGCGTGGGAACATCAACGATAGAAGGGTTCAAGGCAGTGTGTTCGACAACGTCTACCATAAATAGTCCTTCACTAATGTCGGTTCTGGATTCGACGGCATTCACGCTTTCGACGTTCAGTTTCCAGAGTTGCAACCTGAAAAATTCGGAAACCAGCAGCCTCGAAGCTCTCGTAGGAACCATCGCGATCAACAACGTAAATAGTGTGAATATTACTGGGATCACTATCAATAATGTCATTACGTACCGAGTTTACGCCAATACACCTCCTCCTTTGGTTCTGATGAAATCGGTTGCGACAGCTCTCGTTCAAAATTACAATGGAGTCTGCTCCTCAAGTACCAATAAGATTTTTATACCGCTAATTTTGGTTGCTGATGAGATCACAACGAGTATAACCGTGAATAGCTTTAATATCGCTAGTTGTAACTATAGCTCGTCTTTTGGAGACATGCTAGCGAATTACTACGGGAATATCCTGATTAACGCTGCGGCATCTGCGAGCTTAAACTCTATCACCATCAGCAAACTTCTATTGAGTCCGCATCTCTTATCCTCGCCTGCTCCAATGATTACTATTACTGATTCTACCAGCGCTACATTAACTGGGTTAACGCTTTCTTGCTCTTCAATATTGACTCCCATCTTTACTCCACTTGTGTTTGGAGCGATTAACGTCGAGCATGTGAGTATAAACACACTTAGTCTCAGCGGATGCGCCTTTATAGACTCTGAAGCTTACACTCCGCCCGGTAGTACTACTCCAGTATATGGTTTGTTCCTCGTGAGTTCCAGCAGTCCTACCTCTACTCTGAATATCAATGGGTTTACAGGGAAAGGACTGGCTTTTGTGAATGTATTAACGGATGTATTTGCGATTCCTCCTTCAATATTCGCAATGCAAGGAGTTGGTACGGCAAGCATAAAAAGTTTCTCTGCTGTATGTGGTGCTCTGACTAACACGGTCTATATTCCCTCTGTTCTGACAGCCCTCTCCATCGGATCGAGCTTAGTTGTCGAAGATTTCACTCTAACTAATTGTAATTTATCCAGTCTCCCCATTTCAGCGCCTATGTACTCGAATTACTCTGGAAACTTCTTTGTAGACTCGGCACAAGAGGTTTCCTTTAACAACGTCAAAATCAATGGCTTCGTTCTTTCTCCTCCGTCTCCAACCAATAACTACGGGCCGCTCTTTGTACTTTCCAGAGTTACTGGGCCTGCCAGCTTCACAGGTCTATCCTTGACATGCGGTACCTCGACCATTTTGACTCCAATCATTGTGGCAGCCCTCAGTTCTCCGGACTTGGAGTTGAGTGTCAGTACTTTTTCGCTAACCAATTGTAAATTCGTTGGTGCCCAAAAGATCGTGATAGACGAAGCAAGTGGGCTGGCAGTATCTGCCCTGTTTCTAATAAGCTCCATAACCGCCTTCAATGTGAACGGAGTTACAGTCACTTCCTCAAGTTTCACTGCGAAAACTACGGATTTGCAATCAGCTCCATCGTTCTTTATCGTGCAAGACGTGAAAACCGTCTCCATAGCAGGATTTTCTGCTACTTGTACGTCAACCTCCACGCCTGTATACATCCCTCAAGTACTAACAGCGATTGGTATTGAAGAAAGCCTAGCTGTTTCCGACCTGACTCTAGCTAACTGTAAACCTACTTCACTGACTCTCTATGCAAATTATTCTGGCAATTTTCTCGTCAACAGCGTACCAGCACTCGCATTTAGCAATATAAAAATCAATAATTTCGTTCTCTCTCCAACGCCGCTCGCCGATTACTCTCCGATATTTTTCCTGACAAGTATTGGAAATACAGCAAGTTTCACAGGGTTATCACTACAATGCGTCCAAGGCACAGCTGTGGCTACCCCGATTCTTCTAGCAGCACTCCTATCCACAAACCTCGATCTGTCGATCAACGATTTCACGCTCAGCAACTGCAATTTTGTCGACATGGAAATTTTCACAGTACCAAGTTTCGGGATTCAGTTATCTGGGCTATTTATTGCGAATGCTATCAAATCAATGACCGTGGACGGAGTTACGTTGACGTCAACTACTTTCTCTCCATTGACAACCCAAACCGCTCCTTCGATGTTTTTCATCACAGGGCCAAATCCTGGTAGTACCCCTTATATGGGTGCTCTTACCATCAAAAATTTTTACGGGGTTTGTGATCTATTAAATAGCAACCCTGTGTACCTTCCGTCAGTACTAATGGCTGTGAGTCTTGAGAGCGTTACAATCTCAGACCTGACTCTAAGTAATTGCAATCCAAATGTCCCAGCACTTCCTATATATTCAAGTTACTATGGAAATATCACAATTCTTGGGGGTAATACAGTCACTCTTTCTGGGATTAACATTGAAAAACTCTCGTTGTCACCCGAGGCGAGTAGTGCACCTTACCCCATAATCCTACTATCTCTTATTATGGGAACTGCTACTGTATCAGATCTATCGATGTCTTGTGATCCTCAGGTCCCTATCCGGAGTCCAATTCTTTTAGCGGCGCTACTCAATACGAATTTCCATCTAATTGTGACTAATTTCACTCTTTCAAACTGCGCTTTTGCTGAACCTCAGGAATTTCAAGGTGCATTTGGAAACATAGTTTTTTATAGCGGAGACAGCAGCTCGAAGGTGACATTATCTGGTGCTACGGTCACAAATATCAACTTATCGCTCAAAGGTACTGTGAATGGCGTGATATCTTCGCTTAATTATGCGACTTGGACTATCGTAAACGCTCTTTCTGCAGTCGTGGAAAATATTGTCGTAGATGATTTGTCAGTGGACTCTTATGCACAGAATACAACAGGTTATATGTTATTGACTCGCTGTTTCTTCAGCAAATTGCCTGAAGCGACAACGAGCATCAAAAACTTTACTGTCAGCAACTCCGATGTTACTGGATCGCTCGGGGCTATCGTTTTTACGAACAGTCAAGACGATTTCCCATTGGGAAGCATCATCCTGGAAAAAGTAGCAATCGATAGCTCGACTTTTGTCAGCACGAACTTTTTCGCGTTCAACGTGCAAGGCCATTCTTCCAACTTTACGTTAGATAAAATGTCAACGTTTAAGTTTGTCGATACCGTCGTAACGAACAGTGTATTCGAGGATACAAGGTTACTCGTGTATGTGAAAATCGATACCGATTTGACTGTCTATGCCAACGAATCGACAAGGTTGAGTTTCAGCAACCTTACCTTCTATAACAACGTCCTCAAAGCATCCTCAGACGTCAGTATTATCGAAGTCATTGGATGTCAAATCGCGGTTCAATATCTCAACATTTCTTACACGACCATCACGGGAACAAAGTTCTTCACGAACTCCTTGAGAATGGCCTCTTTCTTCCTCACTAACTCGACCTTTGACCATAATATTCTATCTTCAAGTGCCTATTTCGTTGGATACCTCCTTGATAGGACTCTCTATCGTATCCTTGAAACTGATTACACTGATACAGGGGTTCAGAAAGCAGAGACAAGACCCTTCTTGCTGATGTACTGTAATTTCAGTAATATCACCCTCACTGATTCGACGCTCATCGTGAGCAATAACCCGATGATTATCATCGCCAACAACACTTTCATGAATATCACCTCGACTTCGTCGGTGATTGCCAGTTTTCAGAAGTACTCTCCGCCTGTTCCTCTGCCCTCCGGGTCGAAATACATGCCATTCACCTCTATTGAGGCTAATATGATTTTAAAAGATTTACCTGAAATTTATGAAGATGATAGTGGTATCAGCCTTTACGATAGATTCAATACAATTCGAACTGCTCTTACAGAAGCAGTAGGAAACCAGGCGGTTTTCTTCTTGGTATTGCAAGAAAACAACTATACTGATATCATTTCCAAGGAAGGTACGTCTCTGATTGTTATTTCGGGCCTGTCTCTCAATTCAACGTATATTTCAATCAAAAGCAATTGTTTTGCGAACAGCTCAATTGACACTCCGAACGCTTTTAGCGTCCTAGCTATTTCGGATATCAATCAGCTGACAATGGAAATCAACAATTTTACCAATTATTCAGGAAAGGGAAATCTGATGTCAACAACGTCTTCATCATCAATCGAGCAACTCTTGATCTCGAGGAATACCTACACCAATATTAGCAAAAGCGCTAGTTACAATATCCAATCAGCGATTTGTAAAGAGATTACCATCCAAAATGACTATGTGTCCACCATTTATGCTGAAAGCAGTTGGATTCAGATAGACTGCAGTCTTGCCCAATCAGCTATCGCGTTAAAAGATTCAGAATATAAAGATATGACGGTTTCGAGTTCGCCCGGAAAACTGTTGGCTCTGAACTTTTTGAGGGTTAACATCCAAAAAACTCAAGCAGCCTCGGCAAGTCTCGTCAAAATCGATACATGCACTTTCTATAATATCACGCTTAACAAAGAGGCTCAAGGATACATTAAAGGAGTATTCAAAAATCCGGTGTTTATTTTTACGCTGAGTAGCACACCCATCACGATCGAAAAATCGACATTTGAACTCTTGAATAATATGCCTGATGATAAAATTATCAGTATTTCCTCTCCAACTATCAGCGTCGCCGATTCAGCATTTAGCAAACTTTCGTTTATGGACCCAACAGGAGGAATGAATTTGCTATTTTCCTCATCTAATTTCAAGAACGTAACCTTTAGCCACAATCGCGCTAATAACTCTTATACTGGGGGTCTGATGAACTTGATCAATCCCAACGCCGACTCCTTGCTGTTTTCCATGACATTCACCGACTGTCTTTTCGAAGACAATCAGGGAAAGACTGGCGCGCTAATCAGTCTCCAAGAATCTGGAATCATTCTGAACGTGGAAAATACAAGATTCATAGACAATTTCGCTAATAATCAAGGAAATAATTCGGGTATCATCCAGCTTTCAGGTCTGTACAGCTCGAATATTACATTCACAAACACTACTCTAAAGCTGACAAAAACGTACTCATCAACATCTTCTTCCTATTCTTCTGATTTCCTCGATATAACAGCGATAAACAACAGTCTGATTAATATCACCATCAGAGATCATATTATAGAGACGGAGTTCTCAGAAAAGTCTAGCAGTTTCCTTAAACTAACGAATGGATACAATATTAGCTTTGAGATGACGAACATTCATTACAATGGCAGCGAGACTCCTCTCAAAATCCTTACCTCTTCCAACTCAGTCTTTAATGGCTCATTTGAAAATTTGACTGTTATGGATCTCAAAATGCTTTCAAATACGCCATTGTTTTCGCTAACGACCTCCAGAGCTTATAAAGATTATACGAGCTCAGTGGCAACTGTCACAGTCAAGGACAGTCTTTTCACCGGACTGAATCTCGAAAGCAGTATTTTCTACCTTGCTGGACAAGAGGATTCGTCTCTAGATTTCTCGCTTTCCAACACAAAGTTTGTGAGTATCAGCTCAACGATAAGCGAAAAAGGAGGGAGCGTTATCCAAAATAATGGACGCTACCTCAAAAATTTAGAAATTTCGAACTGCGAGTTCCAAGAGATTTCTCTAACTAACGAGGCCGCGCACGGAGGAGTATATTATGGTCCAGCGCCACTCTCAATCAAAGATTGTACTTTCCAGGATATTAGCGTTAAAGGCTCCGGAGGTGTTATCTACGAAACAGCAGCAACTGCAAGCTCGGAGTCATCCGGATCGCGTCGTATTCTTGATCAAAGCTCGACCCCAAGTTTCTCGATAACAGGTTCCAGCTTTTCTTCTATAGCTGCCACTAATGGAGGACTCTTTGCGAGTGGAGTTGCTTCGGACAGCACTATCAACATAACTAACAACGATATCACAGACACTAAGGCAATTTCTAAGGGATCTGTGTTCTATATCATAAATAGCATCATCAATGCTTCAGGAAATACCTTCACAGACATATCCGATGCCACTGATGGTGGAAAATATGTTTACGCTGAAGGCCTCAGGTTTGATGTCTCAACTTTTGGACCAGTCGACTCCAGTTCCGATTTCACGTTTAAACCCAATTACTTAGAGATTACTGTGAATGCTCCCGCGTCCATTGACCCTATCCAGTATTACGAACCGGTAGTAAACAACGGAATTCTTACCGTAAAAAGAGTATCCACTGACTCGTTCCAATATACGACTTTTACTGCCAAAGTAAGGTATCGGGACCACAACGGCGTTCTATATAATGTAGTTGATAATACTGACATGACTGAGACAGAAAACGTGCAACTAACGCTTGAGCTCCACGTTAAAGGAAGCGATTCCAAGAGAGGAATTTATAGTAATTGTTCAAGCTCGACCGAGTGTTCCTTCAAACCTTCAGATCTGAAGTTAGCAGGTACTGCTGGTGATATTCTCCTGGTTGAGGTAGAGTTCAAAACGAAGGTTTATACGACCACTGGACAGTTTTACGTTGAATTAAGAGAGTGTCTTCCGGGAGAAATTTTCATCTCGATAAACTCGCAATGCTACTTCTGTCCAGCAAATCAATACTCATTCAACCCAACAGATCCCATCTGTAAGGATTGTCCGCCTGATGGAGCAAGATGCATGGGTGGAACCAATATTGTCGTGCATGAGGGATGGTGGAGAAACGCAACGACAAATGCCGATGTGAAAGACTGTGACGATGAAGCAAGGAGGAGATGCTTGGGAGAAGACAAATGCGAGGAAGGATTCACAGGTCCAGTGTGTTTCCAATGCGATATCGCAGAAGGATGGATAACGAAAGGAAGAGGTGACTGCTATAAATGTACTGATAATGATAGCGCGATAATTTCGACAGGCGTGCTCCTTCTTTGTGCATCCATAATCTACCAAATCTACGTGTTGTACACAACTTCAAATGATAATCGCCGAATCCACGAGGAGGAGGAAAGGGCACGTGCGGAAGCGTCTGAAGCCGAAAAAGCTGTCAAGGCTGGATCGTACATCTTAATTCTCACGACATACTCTCAAATTATTTCAGTTATCATGAAGCTTCAAAAATCGCACTTCCTTGAAGATCAATTCGCAGCGCCTGTGGAAACTGTCGGAAATCCAAACACGCAAGTCTTGTTCTCGCTTGAGTGTCTATACGCGCTTTCTGATAACGATCCTGTGAGAATGCTCCGTGCCAAGTTGCTCATTTACGTCTTTTCACCGCTCGCTAAAATCGCTGTAATCCTCATCTTCGAATTGATTCGCGCGATCATCAAAAGGAATGAGGAAGGCATTAAAGAGAAAATCATCTGTCGGCTGGGATTAGCCGCTGTTGTATTAACGATGCTTGAGCAACCAGGTATAATTGGTATGTTGAGTGCATATCTCTCTTGCAGCCCATTATACACTGACGATCCAAATACATACATAACTAGTAACACCCTTATCCAATGCAATGATGAAAACGGTGATTACGCCTACTTCAGAAACGTGCTGGTCATTCCAGGACTTCTGTTCTGGGGATTTTTAGTTCCTTTCATTATCTTCTTGATTCTGTGGAAAAAGAAGAAAGAGCTTCAGACTTCAGCTTCGTTACGGTTGGTATTTGGTAGCATTTATAGTAATTTCGCGGAAGGCGCGTTTTTCTGGGGACTTGTCATCATCGTCTTCAAGATCTGTATGTTTATTCTCGATTCAGCGCTCACAGTTTTGTCGGATGGAAATGCCAAGGGACTCATCTTCCTGATCGTCATTCACACTTACTACTATCTCTTAAAACGATATAACCCATACACCAACAAAGGCCTTCAGCGGTCTGAAGCGCTGATTATCATGTGCTTCAGTACGACAATTACGATTCTATTCTTCCAAAGCTTGTCAGACAATACCGGCTATACCATATTTTGTGAGGTTCTCATCATCGTTGCTAATGGCTTAACGGTTGCGTACATCGTTGTCAAGCTCGTGAGAGTCTATATCGAGACCTTTAAGCCACATATTCAGAAACTAAAGGATAAATGCAAAAAGAGAAAGACACCAGGCTCAGGAGAAGAGAAGAAAGAGGATGCCAAGACAAAGGATGAAGAAGCCAAGGAGGACGATAACAATAAGAGTAAGACCTTGATAATTGAACTTGAGAAAACAGTGAAGGATGAATCTCCAGCCAAACGTAACACTGTAAACCTCGGAGACGTGTACTTAGGGGAGTTATCACTCAATGATTTGACACCGAATCTCTCCGTGCCAGAGTAATAGAGATTATTTTTGATGAGATATTTATTTTATTTTTGTTCTTAGCTTGCCTGAAGATGAAAGCAACGGAGACGAGAGACCGCCCACGGGATCAAGAAATGAAATTCATCAGAAGAGCCCTGCTAAGAATTATATGAAATATGAAGCAAAGAAGGACTCTTGGAAAGATTTGGAGAGCCCCACTAATTATGTCCCAAATGATGAAATAGAGAAATCGAAATATGCTTCAGAGAGCCATGTAGGAGAGGATGTGAAGAATGAGAGCTACATGGGAAAACCGTTGATTGTCTCGAAAAGCTACATGGATAATGATGAAAAGAGTGAATTAGAGAACGTTTCGAAGTCTTATTTGGGGAAATCGATGAATGTTTCAAAGAGTCGAATCGAAAACGATGGAAATAATGACTTGGAAGATGTCCCTGAGAGTTATTTGGAGAATGATGTAAAAAGTGATTAGAAGGGCTCTAAAAGCTCCAAAAAATGATTCTCATTTATAACTACTCAACTCAATGAATCTTTTCTCAGACTTATAGTAATTGAGAATTGTATATTGATCTCTATTGATTTATTATGGGATGCTCGACATAAACTGCAGTATCTTCCCATAGCTATTTACAACCTTCATAAAATTAGCGGAGCGAGAACTTACATCTCTCATTGAATTTGAAATGTCTGTAAATGGAAAAATTAGTAGCAAAATGAGGAGAATTATTTTATATTTTCAATGTCTAAAGATATATGTGAGGTTTCGTGCCTGGATTTTTCGTAATTTTCTATCAAAAACCAACTCTTCTATAAGTATGGAGATGACAACGTGGAGTGAACGAGAGAATCTAAATTGCTTCAGAAAATACCAACATTATATGAGAACTTAAAGGCCAACACGTAAAAATTTGCAGTCTTTCTGATCTTGATGATCTCTTTCTCTCTTTTATGCCTTGAAAACTCTATAAACTCCATTTCCTTTTTATCCCGAACAGTCCATAAATAGAGGTATTAATATTACATAATCTTTTTATATGGATTGATAGAATCTCTGTGAGAGAAATTTTACAAGTCTACATAACATTTCATTCAAAATCCCTAAACAACTAAATGAATTCTTTCACATTACCTCTTGTAAGTAAGGAATTTTCAAGGCTTTCCCACAGATGATGACATAAAAACAATGGAATGCTGAGAAAATTTCAGAGAAAGGATTCGAAATATTCCTTGCTTTGGGAAGAGGCAAAAACTTAGAATTACGAAATTCATCAGTAATATCCAAGAAATTTTGAACAGCAATCGCGCTGTATTAAAGAAGATCAACCTTAAAAATTTATAAGATCAAAAGAACAACTAAGAAGGCATTTGAAGAATTAATTTAATATTTTAGGAGTTTTCCTTTTTTCAAGGTTGCATTTGTGTTCTCTTTTTTTCCTCACTCAAACCCTAATGCTTTTTCGAAGATTCTGACTTATCCTTGTAGAAGGGAACCTTTATCTGTTTGAATTCTCCCCCAACTGAAAAACCCAGATTAGAAACGATCAATATCAGAGAGATACTTTTCAAACTTCGTTTCATCGCAAGAAATTCAAAAGCCGTGCAGCCTGCGAAATGGCTTGCTCATAATTTACAAAAGCGGTTACAATTCATGGTTCCAAGGCACTTTGATAGCCATGTTTTATTAAGAGTTCTTATCCTTTTTTTTTTTGATATATTTGATTTGGTTTTATCTCATTAAAATACACATATTATATCAGTTATAATTTAATTTGGTTTTAGAACATTCAGTTTGGAGTCTATTTATTTTTGTGCAGTGATCTTTAATTGAATATTTCCAATTTATGAACAAAAATGTCAATAATATCAAAAGAAGTTAGAAATTTGAACATTCTGGAATTTGAAAACTCAGTATATAAGAGCTCACTTTTTTGGAATATTATAATTTCCAAAGACAAAATAGTAATTCAATCCAGAGATGCAAATCGAACAACAACACGCCTGCTCATCAATGAAAACTGTTCCTGCGGAGTCAGAGAACACTGTTGGTTCTTGGAGAATCGTAAAAGAGCTTGGAATCGGTTCTACAGCTCGAGTTTATTTGGTGACCGATCCAAGCACCAAAAAGCTTGCTGCCATGAAGGTGTTTACATTGATTCCGCCAATAGCAAGCAAACTATTGAAAATGGAAGAAGATAATATGAAACACCTTTCTCATCCGAATATCATCAGCTACCTTGAGTCATACGACTCAGTCGAGGTTAACAACCAAACGGTTTCAGCCTTAGTTACCGAGTATGCTCCAAACGAAGCTCTATTTGAGTTACTCGAACGCAAAGGCGTCCTTTCTGAACACGAGGCTCGGAAGTACTTTGAGCAGCTGATAGACGCCTTGCAACACATGCATCAGAAACATATTGCTCACAGGGATATCAAACTTGAGAATATTTTGCTTGATGAACGGAATAACCTGAAACTTGCCGATTTCGGGTTTTCACAGAAGTTCGATTCAGATCAGCAGTTTACGCGACCTGCCGGAACAGATATGTATTTTTCGCCAGAGATCCATTCTGGTCTGCCATATTCAGGAGAAAGCGCTGATATTTTCGCTGCTGGCATTATTCTCTTCGTGATGGCCGTGGGACACATGCCGTTCAGCCGAGCAACCTTAAAGGACCAAGTTTATTCACTTCTTGTGGGCGGTGATCCAGAAAATTTCTGGCAATTCCATGAGAAAATTTCAGCGATGCATAAGAAAAAATTCGGCATCAGCAAGGAGGCCAAGATGCTGATTGCTTCCATGCTTGAATATCGTCCAAGCCGCAGAGCGACGATCAATGATATATTAAATAGCACATGGATGCAGAGTAAGCCGTCTGAAGATCAGAAAGGCTCGGATATCTGATAATCTACTTCATTGTAATAATGAAAGTCTTTTTTATGTTATAAAGAGAATTAAAATAAATGCTCTTCTATTTGATTGATTTACAATAAATTAATGCACTTAAGGAATTGATACTTATCTATGTTCATTATCCTATGAGTTTATAAACCCTGAATTCATGTATAGCTGGTCTTTAAAACAAACCAATGTTTCTCTAATTTATTAGTTGCTGCTTAGAGATAAGTTATTTCAAATAAGAGTCAAAACCAACGAAAAACTTTCGTTAAAGTCTTTATTTGTTTTAAATAATTAATTATTTGAGTGGAACTTGTGAATTTGTAATATATCAGCAATGGTAATTTACGAAATGAATTGAGTAAGTGATTTTTTAAATGGAAATATAGATATCTACACAAATATGTACAGCAAATTAAATAAAGAATAGACTTCAATTAGTTGACTTCCATGACCTCAGTCTTCATCCAAGGATGATTTTGGATTTCTTCAAGTGTAAGTCTCTCTGTTGGGTTTGGGTGCAGCATTTTTTCAACCAAGTCTTTGAAACTTTCGCTGAACTCGATGTCTAAGCCTTTCAACTGCATGAGTCTTTCATGATGCTCCCAAAAAGCCGACTGGTTGTTTCGATAAAATAAGCCGTAAAGCTTGTCCTTTTCGACAGCGTCCACAAAAGGCATGTGACCCGCCACCATCGCAAACAGCACAATTCCCGCAGCAAAGAGGTCTGCTGCTTCTGCTGAATAAGGAAGTTTCGCGTGAACCTCAGGAGCATAGTAACCCGGAGTCCCAGCAGGTGAAGTAATGAGTTTTTTCGGTGAAATTTCTGACGAATGCCCAAAATCTGCAAGCTTAAGAGTATATTTATCATCAAGCATGATATTTTCGAGCTTTATATCACCATGAGCTATCTTCTTTTCATGTAGGTAGCTGAGTCCGGAAACCAGTTGTGTAAAAAATAGCCGAGCACCGTCTTCCAAAAAACATTCGTTCTCCTCCAAGAATTCAAATAATCCGCCTTTGGAGGCGTATTCCATAGCAATAGCGCAAATTCGCTTGGATTTTTTTGTATCTGGATGACAGAATTCAATTGATTCGTAGCTTTCAATCAGCGAGATTATGTTAGGGTGAGAGGAAGACTTGAGTGACTTTTCTTCAATTTTCATGAACACGAGTGAAGATTCGTAGTCTAAGGTAAAAATTTTCACGGCTGCTTGTTGACGAGTGGTGAGGTCATATCCAAGATAAACTTGAGCAGTGCCTCCGCTGCCAAGCGGTTCAACAAGGGTCCATCGGCCCAAGGTTGGGAGTTGGTTGTTCTTGTTGTTGGTGTTCATTTGAGGATGTTGAATAAGTTGTGTTATTTTTGCGTAAAATAAATTTGTTTATAAGTGTTAGATCGGAATTCCTTAAATACCCTATAATCGCAAATTATAATAGACAAGCTGTGAATAATTTCAGAGAAGTTAACTCTATTTTAATTTGTCCTTAATTAAGAAATTGATTTCTGCTTTGATTGAAGGTCGAAAACTAAGGAAGAGACAAGAACTGAGGGCTGTTGTGTGGGTGAGGTACTGAGTAGCAAGTCATATCGTAACCAAAGACGAGATCAGTGAAACCGGGTTCAACTTTAGTTGAGTTCTGGTCACAGTATCAAATAAGAGCAACTGATAAATTCTGACCAGACCGTGCTGCAAAGACGTTCGAGGACACAAAAATAGAAAGAGTGATTCATATAATAGCAAATGGTAATCTGGTTCGGTGCAAAATGAAGAGTGATAACGTTTCGTTGGATTACATTTTTGCTAAAAACTAAGGTTAATCTGTTATCGTTCCTTTCAGAGAGAGCGTTGCTTATTGCTATTGAAGCCAAGTTCTAAGTTTGTCACTGAATTCTGTTGTATGAATGTCTCAAAATCAGAATCTGGCCATGTCGATCCAGCGAAAATCCGCTCAGAAAGTCAGTTGATCCCCACCTCAAACATTTGATAAAATTTAGTCTGAATGATGACAGCAGAGCTTCTGTTGCATTAGAAAGTAAAATACGATTCTAACGTCGGTAGCGCTTACTTGCAATATCATTTTTCAAAGGCGTGAGACCTTCTGCCTCTGTCTTTTTTTTGGTAGCACTTAGATGAAATTTATTCTAACTATTACACTTATCTCCTCTAATTCATAAAAGTTCTGACAAGCACTTAAAACCAGTGGCAATTCCATTGTTTTTAAGGAAATTTTCGGTAATACATCTTTCATTATATTATTGTATTCTTTTATGTCTCTCTCTCTGAGATTGAGCGGTTATTTTTTCTTTATTGCTATTATTGATATTTTTACTTTATTCTGCAAGACTTAAGACCGAATACCTATGCTTGTTATGAATTATCCAGTGATACAGCAAATCATAAGAACAAATTTTCCTATCAACAACATGTTAAGCCTCCTAAATTTGGAGGCCAGCTAATTGTCTTTCAATCAGTGCCTTATAAATTCCATTCTTCTCAAGCAATTCATTATGATTTCCTTCTTCTACAATCTGTCCTTCCTTCATAACCAAAATCCTTGGACAGTTGATTACTGTCGATAAACGATGCGCAATAATTATCACCGTCTTCGATCTATCTTTAATCAAGCCATCTATCGCTGTTTGAACAAGATGTTCACTCTCAGCGTCTAACGCGGACGTCGCTTCGTCAAAAATAAGTATCTTTGGATTTTTAATTAATGCTCTAGCGATCGCAACTCTTTGCTTCTGCCCTCCAGAAAGCTTAATGCCTCTTTCTCCCACAATTGTCTTGGTTCCTTCAGGGAACATCGCTCTGTTTTTGATGAATTCAGCCGCATTTGCCATTTTCATTGCCTGCTCGAGCTGCTCCGAAGTATATCCATGAACTCCATAAGTAATATTTTCCTCGATTGTCCCTGAGAATAATGATGGCTCCTGAGATACATAACCAATATTCTCATGATACCACCTCAAATCCAAATCTTTTAGGTTAACTCCATCGATATAAACACCTCCACCTTGCGCCTCATAGAACCTTTCAATAACGCTTACAAGCGATGTTTTTCCGCTCCCACTTGCGCCGACAACAGCCACTACGTCGCCTGGTTTGATGTTTAAAGACATATCTTTCAGCACCTTCACACCAGACTTCGTCGGATATTCAAATTCAACATGTCTCAGTTCGATATTTCCAGTGAATGGCTGGAGTTTCTTCCCAACGTTATTTCTGATTTTGGGTTTATAGTCAATGATGCTGAAGAGCTTCTCACAAGCTCCAATGGCCACGGATACCTTATCAAAGACATGAGCAATGGCTCCGATTGCACCGGAAAGCGTGATCGAATATATCATAAAACTCGAAAGCTCGCCCGGAGTGATTTCGTCTCTGAGGACGAGCTTGCCTCCGTACCAAACGATCCCAACGATTCCAGAAAACGACAACATTGAAACAAATCCCATAAACAGTCCTCTTACGCGAGATTTCTTCCTTCCGAGGAGATATGAAAAGTTCAATCGGCCGAGATAGAACGATTTTTCTTTCTCTTCTGTGGAGAAAGCTTTTACCACACGAATATTCCCAAATGCCTCAGCAGCAACGTTGTTCGTAGCGGCGATGGCATCCTGATATTGCTTTTGGATCCTCTGGTTGAATAACGCAAATATCGCAATTGAGCCTACCAGAGGAGGCACGGTACACAAAAGGACGACTGAAAGTTTCCATGACAGAGTGAAAAGAATGCCCAGTGAACCGACGAATGTGAGGATATTACGAGTGAAAATTGAAACGTTATCTGCTGTGGCGTTTTGAGCGACTGTGGTATCAGAGCCCAGTCGACTCAGAAGCTCTCCGGACTTTTGAGAATCGAAGAACTCGATATCTTTTTCAATGATAGCCTCGAATAGGTCCTGTCTGAGCTGTCTTATGACTCTTTCTCCTATGATACCGAAGAGGAAGGACCTGAGCAGAGTGAAAATCGAAGAAACAATGCAGATTGTGAGGATGAGCATAGTTATTTGATTCAAGGCGCCTTCGTCTTTTGCTTTAGTGATAATATCAATCATTTTGCCGCCGAAGTAAGGAATGGTCATTTGTCCAACAGCAGACAGTACAAGACAGATATTTGCCAAAATAAGCAACCTCCATTCTCGGAATGAATAACGGAGCAGGCGCTTGTATATCTTCAGGTTAAAGGACCGCTTTTGGTGTGAGTCTTTGCGGTTTTTCTCAGCAACTGAGATTCGGCTTTCGAAAAGACTGGCAGAACTGGATCCAGATTCAAGATCGGAAGTATCATGGCGAGAAATGCTTGGATAACTCTTGGAATTGTCAGAGTCTAAGCGAAGATATTTGTTTCCAAAGGAATTGGTGCTAGGAGAACTGGCGCTTGTTCGTAAGCTTTCAGTAAGTTCCGTTTCAAAGGAAGCGCTCATATTTGATAAAGTTTAAAATTTTTTCGACGAAATTTCTTTTTGTGTCAAAAGGGATTTAAATCGCTGTTTGTTATCTAAGGAATCACTCTAAGGGATTTAAGAGTGAGCTATGTGAATTTTGTTGAAACCCAGTCTTTGTGAATTCGAAATCTATAAAAACTAGCGATCTCTTGCGAGCATTTGGGAACGTTTAGGTTGTATGAAGAAATGGAATCAGTTATGGTGGTAAATTGATATCGTTGAGATTGAAAATTGAAAGTCTGATGTACACGCAGAGCTATTTACAAATCGCTCAATATAATCACAGTCAGTCACGCAAAGAGATGTGATGTTAATCAAGGAGATGCATAATCTCGCATGAAAATTTGACTTTATGAGAGAGTGGTAATAGCCTTTGAGGAATAAATTTTCGGCGTTCGAAATGGAAATTTGATAATAAATGTTTTTTTCCCTTTTATCCCAAAACTAATTGTTATTCAATATATTTGATGTCTAACTTCTTATGCTCATTAGCTAACTGAAAGTTTAGAGGGAATGATGCCTCTGAAGAAAGAGACGCAGAGAATAATTTCGGCTTGAATTGTTGCAACTGCTTGAGAGATTTTTTCGTGATAGCAAGGGATAAATTTCAAGGGCAGTCGTTATTTAAGGAATTCTTGGCGATTAATGTGCTGAGATGTGAAGGACCAATGATTCACTTCATGTAGTTTAAAAGTTTAGGTGACACGAAACACCTGTAATAGCAAATTCATATGAAGTCCAAGATAGGTGATAGAAGAATGCAGAATTGCCATTAAGAAGATCTTACAACTGAAATCGGGAAACAAAAAAACCAGAACATTTTATTCTGATTTTGATAGTACATGAGTGGCACCACATCTCTTTCCTGCATTCAAATCTTTTTCGCAGAGTGATTGCTACGCAATGAATATGTTTTGATTTTACAGGCATTTTCTGGTATACATCTGACATTAAAAGCAAAACTCATTCTTGGAAAGTTTTCAAAAGCCACTTTTCAAAAAAGAAAATTGAAAAAGCTTATCATTTGCTTTTTTATAATTTATCAGTCTACGTCTCTCAGAATCATTCCGTGCACCAGAGATTGTTATCTGAAGTTACAAGCTCTGTGAACAAAACGAGACTGATATCACTATCTAGGCGCTAATAAACTCGCTGTTAAATTGCAGAATAGGGTATTTTTAGGTACTTTTAATTCGAATCGCAGATCTTAAATTGACAAGGAAAATTCAAAAATTGAAAGTTTGTCTAATTAATTCAAAACACCCACAACAAAGGTGCATTCAATCTCACATAAATTATACCAAAAAAGCCCGTGAAGAATGAATAACTTTAAGGAACATTTCTATTCTTTACCATCATCATCTGTTGCAAGAATCATCATTACAATTTTCTAATGGCATCATCAATCAAGCTCTCTTAGAGCTGTTGATAACTGTTAATCATAGGTTCGTTTTTAGCATTGATAGAGGTTCAGTCATTTTCTTATTCAGTTAACTCACTTCCAAATGCCCTTAACTCTACGCTATAAAATCATCATTATCACATTCAAGCATTTTTCTCGGTGATCCTCATAGCTCCATTCATTCTCCTACAACAATATTACAAAGATCCATGCGGAGAGGCAACCAATAGCTTATTATTGAAACTTCGTGGGAGCTGATATTCTAAGCAAATCTATCTTTGAAATTATCATAATCATCTGAACTAAAGAAAAAATCATTCAACTTATTTTTTTCGAATCAGTGTTTTCCTGACCTTCTTTAGAAATAGTGGATAAAAAAAATTAATTTCAACGCGGAATAATTCGGGGACAGGAATTTAGATTACGATAGTCGGTTTCATTTGAACCCTTTAAAATTTAACCAAGGACAACTAACCCCCTTTAAACTGTATTTGAAAGCCACCATTTCTATACGTTTCAGATTCATAAATCTTTGTTGAGTCCAACTCTCTTGGAAACTTAAGTAGAGCAATTTATACCTCATAGAACTAAATGAAAAAGGGGGTTTATTACAGCCATTTTCTCTGTACAGGTTGCCAGACCCTTTAGGTTGAGAGTTCATTAGATTCAAGATCGCAGCAGTAAATAACGCAAATTTTCATCTTTATTGGTAAGCCATGAAGTCAAAAAAATTTGGATGAGTCATGTGGGATTTTGAAAAAGTTCGATACTACCAGAATTAATAAAAATTAAGCTTCTGGAATTAGAAGTGATCAAATTCCTTCCGACTGTTTTGTTCCTTTGGTTTCCACGTTTAAATTAAATAATTGAGCACTTTAAACAGATTCAGCATGCAAGGTTCGAACCAAACTCCAGGTAAACGCCAACACCTCTACCACTTCTCCAGTCCTTTCCTTCTCCTTTGTTTTCACTCCTGCTGAACCCTAACCCTCAAATAGATTTCTCAAAGTCTCAAGTTTTTGACTCTACTTCCTTACTTAGAACACATCGTATGATGCCTCAAGTTTCACTTATGAGTAACTCTCACGTCTCTTCCTTTGACTAAATTCATCAGGCCGAAGAGCTTCGATAGAAGCGAATCTCGTGAAATTTGAAGAGCCAGAGCCAATCTTCAGGGATGCGCCGCTTTCTCAACCAAACCTACGGTCAGCTGAATCCTCATTCCGAATGACTAGTCCTTTAGAATCTTCGAACTCTCTGGCTTCTCACCTAAGCAACCTGTCAGCTGCGTTCCAAAAGAACGAATTCAATACTTCAAACACACAGCAAACATTTCAAACCAATCCACAGCAGCCTCTTTCGCTATTTAACAACCAAATGCAGGCTTATCCAAACAGCCAACAGCAAGGACTATTTAACAGCCAGGTCCAAACACAGTCTTTGATTCTGAATCGTCCAATGAACTCACTAGCGACTTCAATGGACGGGTTTAGCAGAGAATTTCCTCCTCGATTGCAGGGCAGCCTGGATTTTACCTCCACGCAGCCGCAGCAAATGAACCCAATAAACTTGTACAACAGGCAGCAGCAAAACCAAATGCAATATTTACAAAAGAACCAACTCAACCTTGGACTATCTGCCCAGAAGCCTATCATAACCCATGGCTTTCTCCCACGTGCGCAGGAACTGCCTTTAAATGCTAATCTAAACCAAATACGGCCAGTCAATCAGCTTATGATGTCAAAATCGCATTCAATTGTCCCGAACATTAACAATCAATACATCCCGCCACAGCTGGTCCAACAACAACAAAAGAATTTTTTGGCGCTGCATCAGCAGCATGAGCTACAAAAGAAGCACCTTTCATCAAAAGTCGACTTTATTGCTAAATTAGAAAGGAAGTTGGAAAAATCTCGTCAGAGAAAGGCGTCGTTGAACAACAACAAACCGAAGAGTGAAGCAGAAAATTCAGCGGCGAGTCTCACCGATTCTATTGAAGGGATGATGCAAGAGCACTCCGAGATGGGCCAGCGGACAGATTCAGGGTTATCATTTCAAGACTTTAGGTCCGCTGTGAGCAATTACGAGAAGGAAGGCATTGATATAGAAGAACACTCAATCAAACACCTGGGAAAATTCAAGGAGGTTTCTTCTCTGAATTCCCTTGACGAGGAAATCACGACTACCGGAGTGAGCACCAAGCCGACCTTGCTCGCTGCTGGGGTCAGCATGAGTTTGAATAGTCAGATGGAAGGACTGACCCTACAAAGTGTCGATAGACCATTGAGGAAAGGTAAGATTTACTTTGATGACTATGATTAATGTCTTTTGTACTATAGACTCGTTATCGATGAGCCGTTCCTTGCCGGATATTGAGTCAGCGAGCCCAATAACAGGTATATTCGATTGTTTAGTCTTTTAAATGCTGAAATTTGTTTTAGAAGATGGAATGACGTCCCATAATTTGCAGATGATAGAGGAGAACGACGATGAGAACATCGAGTCTCCATGTAATCGCGCGGTACCAGGCACGTATACTCGAGAAGAGCGAATGGAGAGAATCTTACGCTACAAGAAGAAGATCATGAAATGGAGGATAGCCCATCCTCTCAATCGAAACTTCCTAGGGAGGAGTTTCGTCGCAGGGTATAAACCAAGAATCAAAGGGAAATTTGTTTCAAAAGAAGAGTATTTCAAGCATATTAATCAGCCTAAGTCAACCCAATCTTTCAATGGCATGCTGCCTCAGTCGTTTTCAATGCAAAATATATTCGGTACCAAGATGGAAGAGATGTAAGCTAGCCAAAGAGATCCCAGCTGTCTCTGACCCGACTGAAGCGACCTATAAAAAAAAAAGAAACTTAATTAAATAATAGCGTCTCTATTATTTTTTGAGAAGAAACATGTTATGATATTATCAGATAATTATGTGGTGACGTCAGACCTGAAGCAAGTAAAAAGGCTTTTGTTTACGATTTCCACTGAGACTGAGTAATTTTTTTAGAGTTCATATTTGCAATCATTGCAATCTTTGGTATTTTTTGTCCGATTTACATTTATTTTTTAAGGCTACCAGTAGTTATATACAGCGTTTAACAACAAAAATATGTCATACAAACACAATAATCGAATCGCATTAATCGGCTCCCCTCATAATAACATGCCCTCGCATTAACTTCAAATTCAATTTAAATAAATTTTTTAGTAAAATTTTCCAATACAAAGCAATGGTTAGTCAGGCCATTGGCTTTGGTTGACCCAGAATAGCATAAAATATAAAGACTCCCAAGGAGATTTGATTCTTAGAAGCATCGTAGTCAATTCAGTTATACATGTATATCTAACTTCAGTATGTGTATCAATACGAATAATGTCGATCAATACAGTTTTACATCAAATCCAGGTTATTTAGATAGTCATTCACTCCAGTAGAGGGTCTCAAATCTCTAATGAGAAATTAAAACAATATCTTTAAGGATTCATTCATCATTTACAACAACGCTTATAAATCCGATTGAAAAACTCACTTCTTTCTGCTCTTTATGAAAGGAATCAAGAACGTCCCTACGAGCAAGATTAAGAAAACGCGAGCCGCGGTATTATAGACACGCATGTTTAGCTCCATCCGGTGTTCTGGACTTAATATTTGGTATATAATCCCCCGCCCAACGATCTTCTCCATAATCTTTGAGTAAATTTTCTTAATAATGTCTCTGCCCCAGAAGAAAGCTCTGAATATCCAATCCTTAAATCGAACGACAATGCCCCACATCGAACCCCAGAATTTGCCTAAGCCTTCCGCGTTCATTTCTACTGCTCTGCTCATATCGCACAGACTATTCACTGTATACGACATGCTGTCTAAATATCTCATGGTATTATCAAAGAATGACCCATTCTGGCCCATGGGACCTCCCATCATCCCGAACCCTCTACCATAACTGCCATAACCACCACCATAACTACCTAAACCACCATACCCTCCATAGCTCCCTCCGTAACCCCCGTACCCTCCTCCGTACCCACTGTAGCCTCCTCCGTATCCACCGTAGCTCCCTCCATAGCTTCCACCGTAGCCGCTGTATCCAGTACCATAGCGACTTCCGTATGAGCTATAAGGATCTGAGAGTGAATTTGATCCGTAGCCAGTGTCACCGTAAGTATTGTTGTTGCTGCCGTAGCTCTGTAGATTGCTGGTTGTGCCGAATCCATCGTCGTTCATCTTTCTTTCAGAGTCGTTTGTGCCAGTAAGGTTTAATGGTTGACTCGTCGTGCTTGTTGTTCTGGAAATATCTTGTAAACTAATAGTTGCTATTGTATTCGTTGAAAATTATTAGCTTAAGTGAATGAGAAGAAAAAAATGCTTACGTCTGTCAGCAGTCCCTTGCTTTTCCCATGGTTTTGGTGGCATTTCTATTTTTCTTTCGTTGATGTCTCTTAGCGAATAACTCCGGAAATGTAATTTAATTTTTTTAATTAATTGTTCGCAGTTGATAGTGTTTTGAGCTTGACGAATTGATTACGACAATGACATACTTTTTACCAGGGGGAGGGCAAAAGTGAAAGGGATATGCTCAATTAGCAAAATTCCTTTTAGGACCTCTTCAGCCTTTGAAAACTGTGTATTTTTACTCTCTTTCATGTCAGCAGCGATCATCTGGACTCATCCGACTATTAATAGCCAGTGCGAAGACGAAAGGCATATCGACTGACTATATTCTGTATCAAAAATATTGCGTTTGAACTCCTAAGTAACTAAAGCAAGGCGGCATTTAAATCAACCTTCCATGTCCTATTGACCATAATTTTCTGAAAAAGATTTCGTTTAGGTCTCTTGATTTTCATAAAGTTCAGGCTCAGCATTTCTTCAACAGGATAAGAAGTCAATAGAATTGGTTCGTAAGCTAGAAGAACCTTGAGCTCTGATCACAAAGAAAAATTTCCAATATTTCTGATCTCTTATTCTTATTGCGTTTAATTTTACGACTAAATAGATCAGTCTGGCAATAATTTTGTCATTATGGCCACTGAGCATGATGTTCTGAAATAATCCTTCGAATCATCCAACCTCTCCACTCCAATACATTCCCAGGACCTTTAAATTGTATCAAATATGAGTCAACCTGACTAGTTGCTTGAAATGGCAGCCTAGAACTATAGAAAAAAAGATTCGGCTTGTAACGTAGAATTATTGCAGATAGATGGTCTGATGAATGGCATATGAAATAATTGAGCATTTGGGCAATCAGAGTGCCAAATCACTAACACATGAACTAAATACTAACTGTTTATTTATAAACTTTCTTATAGGTTTCAGCGAATTTCTCAGAAATATCCTTTGAAGTGTTTTTCGCGATGGTACCCTTCATCGAGGAAGACACACTCAACTTCATATCGGTCGCATTGCAGAAAGAAATTCTGAAAGTCTTAGGGTCGGTCGCATCTTGCTCGAACATCCAGTAGTTCATTTTAACATCACCTCTGGTCTTGCCCTTGATCGCACCCTTGTCAACTCGGGTAACTGACTTGGAGAGAATAATAGCATATTCATTGTCTTTCTTTGGAAGTCCGTATTTCTCAACGAGCTCAGGGTTCTTCTTGTTGTTCACATAGACTCTGTGAGTGACAACATCTCTGTTCTCGAATGGGAAAGGGAAGCCGATTTCGACGTAGATGACATCAGAGTTAGGGCTGACCTGTTCCAAGACTTCGATCTTCTTGATGTTATCTTGGAATTGCTTTCTCTTGTTGATGTCGATCTGGATGTCAGCAAGCTTTTCGACAGTGTAGTCTCCTTTGATGGTCCCTTCGGCCTTTATCTTTGCATATGAGGCAACATCTTTGATGTAGACCTTGCAGTTTTCCTCTGAAATACGAGATTAGCTATCATTGAAAGGAGAAAGTGAGATACGGTTCACTTTGTTCTCGTAGGTGCTGTAGTCTTCAGAAATGGCTGCGACAACGTCAGAGAAGTCAATACCTGAGGCTTCTACCATCTAAGATATGTGTTTTAGAAAGGTTTTTTTTTCTTATTTTGTATAAAATTAAAGAAAGATTCGCCTTAAATAGGCAAAGGTATAGGAGGTCAACCAACGAGAAATATCCAATTTCACTAATTTTCGAGTCAAAACTCCATAAGTTGCGAAAAAGGCGCTTCAATAACTTCAGAGTAGTTCGAAGTAGATAGGAGAGAATGGCGCGCTCTTCTCTTTTGAACTCCTGAGTTTTAAAGATGAATCTTTAACGAGTTCAGTAAAATAAAAAAAAACACGTTTTGGGATTTATTTTTAGCTCGGCTATCCTTTTTTGATTTGCTTTTTTTTTCATTGATAATTCTTTTTTCCCAATTTTCTGGGTTTGTATGTCGCTTTCTGCTGATTGCCATCAGGCTCTTCGCCTGCCTCTCTGCAGGTGAGCCATATCTTCTCTCAGCTATAGAATTTTTTATGGATTATTGTAGTTTGATGGCCATTGTTCAACATGTGAGCTTTATGTTATCTAATAAGCTTATTGACATTGAGTTACTCTTTAAAGCCATCTCTTTTCATTAATGTATCAAGGTATGCTAATTACTCAAATTGTCTACCGATTCTAAACGATGTTAGAACTTACATATACTGCTCTTTTGTTGTTTTTTTGTGTACAATCATAATTTCTAACTGATGTTTCCTCATAAACTAAAAACAAATACCGTCTTTCCTAGCTGAATAAATTGCTTGGTATGAATTTACGAAAAAATCATCCAAAAAATGGTTCCTCCCATTGAACCTGTCTTGATGATTACCTCTCTAAGCATCAGTATCAACTCCTGCAAGAGATGTCATATACTCTTAATCAATGGAAAGAACGAAGACCTTCCCGATGTTGAAACTATTTTATTTCATTGGTTCTTCGACTCTCACAATATAATAGCTTCCCAGAGCAATTACTTTCGAAATCCGAAGGACAGAAGCGAGTCTTGGAAAATTTCTATGCCTTCATTTCAGGATTCTCCAGGAAAAAATTTATAAATAGAACCGGGGCTAAATACAGCATCCTCATAAGAAAATCCAATAAAAATTATTTTATAATCAATTCATCAAGCCACCTATGTTTCCGCCTACAAAGATATGATTGAAATTGTCGATAAGCAGATGAAAAGATATTAGCAAGAAAGAGAAACGCACATTTCTGGAAGAGAAACGCACATTTATGGAATACAAACTCGCTTATTATTATATTGAGAAATGATATTGCTTCCATAATGATGAATGATATTGTTCATGAAAACAATCGAATCATCAACAAAAGAATTGGGCAAAAAAGCTTTCCTTTTGAAATAGCAACTCGTTCATGTGCAATGAAAAGAAGCTCCATTCTGTTCATAATAATAAAATGATTTTATCCTTCTCTCTCAGTTAAATTAGCTTCGAATGGCTCGAAACAGACCAAAAACGATTTATGCTTAGTGCATACTAGTTTCAAGTAGAAGTTTCTTGATGTTCTGCAATGTGAGGATATTACATAACCAAACTTACAAGAGCTGAATCCAGAAATTAATCGTGGGTTCAATCTAGTGCTGCGATAAATTTCATCAAACCAAACTGTTTACGAATGTCTTCGACGACGAAGTAAACGTTCCTTTTTCCTTGAAGCCGACTCATCGCTTTAATACTTGTTTTGCGTTTGAGTCCAATTAAAATTTATTACGAACGGAATACTCCGCTGCATTATGGAGGAGCTTTACGAACTACTTAATGACCGATTCCAAGCGCTCAAAGCCATCTCCGACAAATTTCAGGAAGCCGCAAACTCTCCGAAGGCTGGGCTACGAAACGCACTCGGCGATACCCAACTTCAAAAGCTCTCTGAGTTTCTCCAACATCACAGAAGAGCCGAAAAGACCAGAGTTATGAAAGAAAATAACTACCTCGAAGTGATTTATAGCCTCAAGTACTTTGATACCGATCAATGCAGGTAGACTCTACTCTTCTTACTCGCAAAATAGTCATAATAAATCACTTTCTTAGTCGGTTTCAGCAGAATTCCTACATTGCGATGCGTACTATCTACCCTGATTACGTGTTTGATAAATACGCGCCGACGGGAGAGATCAAAGACATATCCAAGCTCTATTTGAAGTTCTTCTATTATACCGGAATGGACAATAAAGCTGCAGATCTCAAGAAAAACTACTCCTTAAACAAATATTTAATGGTAATGCTTTTCGAATCCTCCAGCGCGGCTAACCATTCTCTCAACAGTACCCGATCATCTCCCTGCTAGCAAAATGGCTATGTGAAATCACAAGAAAGCACTATCAAGATACAATCCTAGCAAAATCTCATGAGTTCATGACTCTATTGGGCCAGATTCAAAACCTTCCACTCGGATTAAAGAAAAAACTCGCAGATATGCCAAAACTTGAGACGCCCTCAACAACTCAGCCCACTGAAAACACTGAAAGAGATAAGCCTGATTATCCAGCGTACACAGAGCCAAATAAGGCGACAATAAAAGCGCCATTATCGACGCGTGTATATTCAATGCAGCGAGTGAACGATGTCGGTCCTGAACAACGTCTTCAAACTGAAGGCAACGGCACTCAGCTTCAAAAATCCCGGGACAACACAGAGAGCAGACACCCAGCACTAAACGAGCTGCTTAACCTTCGCAGCATCTCCTCCTTTCTAAAGAAAAATACAAATTCTTCTCAAGATCTGAACGCAAATCCAGAGTTCCGATTAAATATGGCTGCGACGAAAATACCAGGGCAGAAGCTAACTCCCAGAATCATCCATGCCGCTTCAATGAAAAATTTGACAATCGGAGCATCCACAACGACAACAAACGCAGGCAGTCTCCAAAACAGACCGAAGCTCACCGTGAAAATCATCGCTCCTCTAAAATCTGCGACTCCTTATGATGTTTTAGAGGACTTGGACCATAACTCGCTCATAGGAAATGTAGAGTTGCCTGCTCGGCCTCATACCGCTCAGAGGCTACTGAACATCATTGAGATTGATCTTGAGAAAAAGCGAGAGCATGTTTGTACTGTTTTCAAAAGTCTTCTCGCAAAGAACGCTGATATCGAAAAAAAGATTCACAATTTCCGACTGAATGCAGAAATGAAACAAAAAATTACTTATGATCCTTCCAATCTCCCAAGAAAAGGTGAGATGTACCTTGAGAGTCTAAAGCCTCAGGATCTCTTGAAGAATGTTTCTCGGTTCATAGCTGAAGCTGCTAGACCAAGGGATTCCAGACAGAAAAAATTAAGATCGAGTCTGAACTTTAGTAAACCCTCACTTGAACTCTCATCTAAGCCTTCGTTTGAACTCCCATCGAACCCTGAACCGACTGATGAAGCGAGTCCATCAAAGACAGCAATCAAAAAGGAGCGACCATCTGCTATATTAAACAACTTACCGATTTCATTTTATAATTTCACAACGGAAAAAGTGTTCTATGGTGCCCCGATAACCAGAAAAAGTCAAAAATCTCCTGCAAAGGAGGTTATCATTACTACTAAAAGAGAAAAAAGTGTTGAAAGACTTGCCTCGAGCACGCAGAATTTGAGGTCGAGCGTAAACTACGAGAGTTTAAAGACTTCGCAAGTGGCAGGTACGATCAACACGGTTATGGAACCTAGCATTGAACAGAGCGTTTACCTTAAGAAAAAGAGGAGACTGATAAATGCGAGTATCAATTCGGGAATACAGGCCCATAGACCTCCAACTAGTTCTGAAAGAATATTAAAAACACAGGGAATTTACGAGGGGTTTAGATGGGAGCAGCTAAGCGAGTTTGAACAGACAAATTTTGTGAGGAGCAGCAGCAAAGCTAACGTCCGGAAATTCCTCCGGGCATCTTCTGCGAAGCAGCTACTACAGGTTGGCGGTGTCACACAAGAAATTTTGTGAGAGAAGGAAAGTTTGATTAGTGAAAGCGGACTTTATCTAAAAGATTTGTTTTTTAAAAATGTATCACCACAAAAAATGTTAAGTTATGTATGTATATATTATGAGAGATAAATGAATATATATGAGTTGTAATAAGGATCTGTTAAAACTCAACTAATTAGATGTTGCCATGATAAGTCTTCTCGCCGACAGCTGAATTCTCTGAAAAAGATAGAAAGAAGAAGAGGGCGAAACGAACTAAAACCGATCCCTGTTTCTTCCGAAGTAGAAGAACTAGTTTGAAATTCTATCGCGGATAGTTAATTTCAAAATTGTGCTTTGTAATTACTCTGAAAAAATAGAAATTGCAAAACTCGTGTTATTTAGAACTAACTTTCAAGCCTTCAGCTCTTCAGATTCCTTTGATTTTAATATTTTTTGATTTACATTCCAAAACTAAGGATGATAGCCCCTATATCAAAATTTTTGAAGGAAGAGTTAATGAAGTATATAATAATCACTACTAAACTCTCAAGACGAAACTACCACAGCTATATTTCCTGTCGATTTACAACCGACAACAATACCTTTATTATCTCCTAAAGTCTCTACAGCAGCTATGCTTTTGATTCCTTCTTCACCAGCCAGATCGACCGGCGACAAGACTTTCCCGCTTTGTAAATTCGTTTTTTGCACTCTCATGCCAGTATTTGCCAAATACAATACTTGAGTCTCGAAATTTGCGACAGCACAGCAAAAAATATTCTTCGAGGCATGCTTTGTCGTTATCATCGCCTCCAATGGCTTTTTCTTCTGCACTCCAGATATATCCCAGATTTTCACACACCCATCAGCATAGACACCCACTAGCTGAGTAATCGGAGCGAAATAGTTCAAGCTCACAAATCCAGAGGTCCCTTGACCAGTTAATTGTCCGATGATAATCCTCTCGTTCAAATCATAAAGGAAAACCTTGCCTGTCAACCCATCGCCTATTGCCAACCAGTCCTTTAACTGCACGTACTTCACCATCATAGTTAGTATAGAGTCAGATAAGCGAATCGCTGGCAATTCTTTATTTTTTTCGATGTTCCATACCTTCACAGTCCCGAACTTTCCACAAGTAAAGAGTCTCTTGTTCGTTTGGTCGTAATCCACGCTTAGCACACTACCTTCGTGTTTGATTGTTAACAAATTATCCAGCGACTCCGTTTTAAAAACTTTCACAAAAGTGTCTTTTGAATAAGTGAATACGTAGCTATCCCTCGCGAGAATACCATTGATTTGGTATGCATGACAGCTCGCAGTTTTCAGTATCTCCGCCATTCCACGGATATCCATCGTTGCGATGATACGATTTTGATGGAGATCCGTCTTTCCGAGACCTCCTAAAACAATCGCGCCTGTTTGAGGACACTGCGTGATAACTTCCACAGATTTCATTGGAGTTGCGTGCACCTTAACAAAATAGGTTGGGTTTTCATCCCTTTCATCATACTCAGTATTCTTAATCCCTCTATTGTCACTCGTATTCATCAAAGTTGGGAGATCAAAGCTCTTATTTTGCGGATCCACTTTCCCTCCAGGCGGGTGTCCGTGGGCTCTCACAAACGAGGTATTTGTTGGCGGCGTAGGATTATGATGGAAGCGCGGTACACGTGGTTCAGAATAGCCTAGGATCACTGGAGTAACAGATTTGATGGGAGAAGTATCCGTTGTTCTGGTATATCGGCCTTTTGGGACCGCGAAATTGCCGTTGTGAGAGTCTCGCGCCCCTAAACCCTCAAGTTTCTCTGGTAAATCGAGGCTGCTGACAACCGATTCCAATTGTGCTCTAATTTTCTCTAATTGAATCGTAAAAGTTGAACAAATTTCATCTGCCAGTTCCCCGAAATTTTTCGCGTTCAATAGATGTGAGGGGCTAGTAGTGCCGATGTATTTCGATTGTTGCTGACGTATGTAGTATTCTCCGAGATTCGCGATGTTGTCCTTAGGCCTGAAAGGATTGATTTTCCCTTCAGTTTGTGTAGAAAAGCAATGCGAGTAAGCTGTTTGCAAGACATTTTGAAGGCGCTTGTGTAAGTTTTGCGAGTATGTATCAAAGGCATCGAATGCTTTTCTGAGAAGAGCTAAGCCTCTTTCAAGTTGAGCGCTTGATCGCTTGTCTTCGGTGTTGGTGCTTCTGATATGGCTATGAAATAGGGAATTGAATCATTGGGAAGTAGGATAAAAAGAGAATTACTCTTCGATTGTGATCACATGCTTGAGGAGGAATTCTGGAAATTCTTGGTAACAGTTTTGGCAAAGCAACTGAGATGGCAGTGTGGCATTCTTGAAAATAAACTTTGCAGGTTTAAAATGCTTTTGGCAGTAGTAGTCCTTGCTCTCGGTTGGCAGGCTCCCAGGTCTTTGTGGTCTTTGCTTCATTTTTTATTTTTTATTGAGTTATCGGACGGTTTTTTTATGAGATTGTTGATACTCATTCAACTGAGCTTTTAATTATAAGGAAGCCTAAGATCAAACCCACGATATTAAACAATGGAAAATCAGCTAGCAGCAAAACTTATAGAAATCATTATACATTACAAACTCTTTTCTTCTGAGAACTGACCCTGATCCTTTTCAATTAGAATGGACATTAGTTCCCAAGAATAACCGTTAAATAACTCAAATAATTCCTGAAACAAGTTGTATCCATTTAGCAAGAGCCATAAATCTATTTGAATTTTTTTTTTCTTCTATACCTGCAGTGTGACACCCATTAACAAATTTCCTTCATTCTGATAATTAAACTCAGCAATGCAGCTCCAATTTTTAATTTTAACTGAGGAATTCACGATCCATGTCAGCCTGATAACTAATATTGATATCAAATCAAATCTTAATGATTATATCTGCTCATGCAAGCTCTACTCTCTCAATTTAATCACTGAAGAATCTCGCTGAGAATTTAACCAGTATTAGTAGTTTTCCAAGATAGAAAAACTTGATCATTAATGACGCACCTCAAACTAAGCAAAGAAAAAAAAACCAGCGGTAACAAAGCATTAATGAATCTTTCATTATCTAACAATGAATTTACAAATTGTTAATCGTGATGCTTTCAATAACAAAATTTTGAATAGTCATCATCGTATTTTTTTCAAACATACCAAAAAGTTTTATTTAAACCTTATCGCTCCCTCGGGCAAGACAATCACCCTCTTTCGGGTTGTTAAGAAGTATCAATCAACCCAGGTTCCCATAGCCATTGCTGTTGAGACACTACCTAAGGACTAGAATTCATTTGAACTCTTCGTAAGCCTCTTCTTTATTTTAGTAATACTGATTGGCTTCACTTCAACGCCATCCATTCCTGCTCTTAGACAAGCCTCGTGGATTTCAAAATTATCGTAAGCCGTGCATCCAATGATCGAAATGGGAGGAATGATCTTTTCTGCCATCATTTCCTTCAGCTTCATCGTTGCTTGGCAGCCATCCATCACAGGCATATTAAAGTCCATCATTATCAATTTCAATCCGCCTGCTTTCCCAATACAATTCGCCTTATGTTCCTCACAGATCTTAGTTGCTACATCAATTGCTTCTAGCCCATTATAGGCTTCAGCAATCGGCTCGCCGTGCTTTGTAAATATCGTTTTCACGGAATAAATATTGAAAGGATCATCATCCACGACTAAGATCCTGGGACAATCGCATTTTGTTACAGCTAAATAATCAAAGGAGAACAACCCAAACTTCGGAAAGTTAAAATTCTCGTCAAAAATTTTGTCTTTGATATCGAACAGGTTCTCTTTCTGTGGAGAGAGCTGTGGACCCGTGAATGCTCCCCTAAACTTTCCAAGCCCCGGACTAGAGTGGTTATTCACCGCTGAACTCGATTCATTCGGAGTTTTCAATTTTTCCATGTCAAAGAGATAGGACTTTGCATTATTAATATCCAACGCGATCCTTCCATCGTTCTCCAGTGATCCTATTGAGGACCGGTCAGAAAATACAACACGCTCCCGGATATCAACGTCATTTAAACTCGACCCCATCATCGGAGCCTGATTTTTCAAAATAAATGAAACTTTTGTGCCCTGTTGTGGCTGGGATTCAAAAACAAGCTCGTTTCCAAACGTTTTAGCAAGTTCGTTGGCGAGGGTTAGTCCAAGGCAAGCTCCAGTCGAGTTTCTGCTCACTTTATTTTCAAAATCACCATATCTGAGTATATTTCTTAGGTCTTGGAGTTGTTTCTCTGTCATGCCTGTCCCAGTGTCTTCAACGCTAAACACAGTGCCTTGGTAACTCAGATAGGTGACTGGCTGCGAGAGTTGAGCTCTTTCAGACACATCGAGGTCCTCGCTTCTACGCCGCTCGGATTCTGCAAAGAGAGCAGAGACTCGTAGGCGAACAGTTCCCTGAAATGTGAATTTCACCGCGTTTTCTAATAAGCAGATAAGGACCCGTCCTAGTCTTTTTTTATCTGATAATATGCTAAAAGGGACGTCTTGGTCAATTTCCAGCTGCAGCTCAACGTTTTTCTTCTTTTCAACCTCGAAACTGATAATTGCCAAGATATCTTTGAGAAATTTGCGCAGATTAAACGATTTGCAAGTCAGATTAATCGATGCATTCTGCGAGATCAATGAATAGTCGCCCATGCTGTGAATCATCAATAAAAGGCGTTTCAAATTCAAAATCACTGGTTTTAGATACCTCTCCTTGACGTCAGTCGGAATTGATGGGTCCTTCTGCATTTCATTGAGCAACATTGTGCTACCGTTCATCGGTGTTCTGAACTCATGGGATAATGAGCTTAATAAGAAACTTTTGTAGTGGCTATGATCCATTAGTTTTGTCATCTTATCACGATAGGAAGTATCGTTGAAACTGCAAGAAATGCACGGATGTCCATTGAACATCGTATAAGACAGAGAGATTTCAAGAGAAATCTTCTCTTCCAGCGTGCCGTCCAAAAAAATGTATTCAGACTCTTTGCTTTCATCGTAAATATTGATAAATGCGTCTTTAGGAGGCTCCTTCATGTTTTTTTGCAAGAATTCCCAGAGGTTCAAACTCTCAACTTCTTTTAATGCAGGAGGAAATTTCCCTTTGCTTTGGGTAGGCTTCCTGCAGCCGTTGACGTTGTCTTCGCAGGAATTTAGTCTGCTTTTGGTAGTATTATCACGGTAATGCCTTATCTTTATCCTACTAAAAATGGGCTCGCAACACTCAGCATGAACTCTACTGGGTGATTCCTCGGTTGAGCTGGTTGCAACCATGTTTTTAAAACAGATATTGCTGAACAAAAAATGATTCTTCAAGTCGATTATCGCGACTCCTACGGGAAGTCGGTCGATCATATGTTTCCAAACGACTTCTTTCCCAAAAAGCTGGGTAATTTCTTTAAAGCTCTCAGTTTCGTTTGAATGAGTCAAATAAGAGAAGAAAAACACACCGACTATTGCCATTGCATTGAAGAGCGCTGGTTCAACAATATTAGTCGAATCCCATCCCCAATGACCCACTGATGCAATGCTGATAGCGTAAGTAACGCATATTGTTAGTCCCCGGACCCACCACGCATCGATGATCAAAAAAATTGATATTACACTGCAAGTACAGCGAATATACTCCCGAAGAGCGAGTTCGAGCTGCTCGGATGGGGTTAGATCCTCGCGATAGAAGTGCAGGATGAAGAAATATACAAGTATAGCCAGAATTGCACAAAAAATCGTAAGATCCAGCAAAAGCCGCCAATGTTTGAGATTTCTCCTCCGAAGTAGTATAACGAATGCGAAGAAGATTACACCAGCGATGACCACGATGACTGGCACGAGTATCTGCTGGAGAACCGTGTACAAGTTATGTAAAGCGAACCCACATATTGTTTGTATTGTATGCATCATTGCGTAAATCGCAACAAAGGCTATCAGTTTCCGGCGGTTTCGTGTTAGCTGAGAGAACTTAAACTGGTCGTATAGAGTCCCGTGAGTCTTGATGGTCTCCCAAGAGGAAGAAAAGGAATTTTTGTCTTCCATCTGTCAGAGGTACCCTCCCTATATTTATTTGGATGGAGATATGCAGATTAAAATATTTTTTCGAGTTAATGGACCAAAAACCCAATTGCAAGGCTTTTTGAATTAATTGAATTATACTCCTACCTTTTAATTACTCTGTAGAAGCTTTCCTTCAATAATTCTTGGGATCGGTGTTCCAAAAAGCTTCAATATGAAAACAAAAAATTTTAAGTAAAAGAAATATAGCTAACGCTAACTTAATTACTTCGTGTTATATCATCTGCAATGGATAAGATCCCTAGCACACCAAGACTTTTCAAGGAGAATCGGAAATAGTCACGATTGGAAGTAAAAGGCCATTGAAGTGATTCCAAGGTAAGCATTGATTATTAATAAAAAAACACTTCTCAGTGTTCTAGAGTAAGTTAAAACTGAGGGTTTTTGCTGAGGATTCGGGAAAATAAAATCTATAAGATAGTTAGATTTTTGCTCAGGGGAGACATCTTTAGACAGGATTTACTTCATAACGCGTGAAACTCTAAGGGGATTTACCTATACTAAGTTAATACGTATGAAAAAACTCAACGTTTCTCATTGAAATAGCCATTTCTTCGATATTATGAGCCAAAAAACCATGGAATTAAATCAAAAAATGTGACAAACAGATTTTGGGTTTGTTTATCAAATTCATTTACTTTGCCAAGGAGATCAGCCTATTTTCATAATGCAATAGGAGATGTTTGCTCTTTAACTCGCAAGAAATCATTCGGACAAAACCAACTGCATAAAATTTATCTAAACAATGTACTCCCGGTCTCATTAAAGTGGATATAAATTTAATGCGAAGGTGTAGATTTAGTTGTTTATAAATGGGTTCAGATTTAACTGGGGTTTCGAGTCAAATAAAAATATTCGGGATATCAATCGTAGCTTTTGCTACCTTTGAGGAGTTTTCCTTTCTCATTTTGGAATCTTATAAAATTATTTCTATGAAACGATTCTATAGTCTCGAAAATTCTGCTTTGAGCTTTGCTTTTTAACAGGATTGTGAGATTTCTTTTATATTTCGTGAATCCATCGCTTAGAAAGGGGACTTTCAAGTGTCACAGGCTATAATCCATTACTTTTAGTCAGCAATGGGTTATGGTTAATAAGTAAACTCAACGTAGCAAAAATAGTAAAGAAACTTCACAAAACAACGAAAAGGCTTGTCGTTATTATTAATATTAGCGACTTCTCAACACCATTAACATGCTAAAAGCAGTATAATCAGTTGGATTTGAGACTAACTATAGAAAATTTGATATCAATTCATCGCATTATCAGGCTTTGATTTTCTCTTTAAATTCTGCAGGTTAGCAAACAAATTTTTGTCTCTTTTGGCGTCATGCTCTTGCATTTTATAAGGCGTGAGAAGCTTATTATAGGACAAGCTTGAAAAACTTTTATTTGCTAAATCATCGAGTTAAATTTTTACAAAGTAAGTTAATTTACTTCTGGAATGACCCATCGCTTTCGAACTCTGCGGTTTAGCGTCATTCGGCTTGTTTACTTTACTCTGATTGACAGCCTGTACCTGTCGAGAGATATCTGGGTTACTTCCCTTGGGACTCCTCACGAAAAAGTCAATTGCAGTTGATTTATCCGGAGAAGCGACCTTCTTCTTAAGACCTGCATTTTTTTGCTCTGTCGGAGACTGCAAATTGAGATTTCCAATAGAATACCTTTGCTGAATCAAATCGAAGAGCTTTTGTTGAGCCCCCTTCGTCGTTGCTGGGTATTTCTGATTGTTGGAATCGAGTGACGTCAGCAGATCTTCGGTTTGGATCGCCAAATGATCTGAATTCTGGGACAATTTCGTGGGTTGGCTTCCTTTTCTATCAAGTATCGTGCTTCCAGACGCTTTTTGGTTCGGAGTCGCTTTGAATGATTTTGTTTCCGTGCTGCTAGCGGTAGTTCGGCTCTTGGACGTCGAGCTCGAAGTTGGCGTGAAGAAAGGAGGGTGGCCCTGATGCTCGAAGATTTTTCTTTGCTGGCTGTCTGTTTTCAGGAATGAGGTAATTTCCGTTTCAATATGGTCAAAATCAGTTATTATTCTCATCAGGAGCATGATTGCCTCCTCAATGTCGATGGTCTCGTTTGACTGTTTCATCACGATTAAATTCTCGGTCTGCTGACGCCCTTCTCTCAAATACACAGATACTCGCTCAAACATATTTGCTTGAGCTTCCTGACTGACTCGGAGGTAGATCTGGAGGTTTTTCTCCATCGCATCAACCAGTGCGTCAATCGTTTGCTTATCTTGCCCTTTATGAGGCGAGTGGGTCCGAACATGCTGGTAGATGGTCTTATTGAGCTCCTTTAAGTCGTTTATCTCGCGGCTGAGTATTTCGATCCCTTCTTGGCTCTCTTCACGCGACCTCATGTTTTTATTTCCTGGAGGCGCATACGCTAGCTGAGCTTCTAAAAACTTCACTCTTTGCTGAAGGAGCTCGATGGTGTTAGTCTCTTTCGTTTTGCGGTCTTGTATCTCAGCGAAATCTTTCGAAAGCTTTTCGCATTTTTCTAATCCTTTGCTGATTTCAGCTTCCTCTGTGCTAAGGGATTTGTCTTTTTTAGGATTTAAGTCCTTGAGCTCTGGGAACATCTTTTTGAAAGTGTGACACACTTTCTGAACCAGTGCTTTCAAGTGCTCGGTTTCTTGAGTTTGTTCGTGAATATACTGCTTTTGCACCGCAAGTCCTTCCTTCAAACCCTTCTTCTGCTGGTTCAAGTTGTTTATTTCAGCAACTAACTCCTCTATTTTCTCATGCAACCCTTCGATGTCGTTGTCAGCTGAGGTTGCGTGTTTCGTAACCTTTTTGAAGTTGAGATTCGGAATACCGTTTGCTACACCTTGGTTTTGATTGTTCTGAGGCAACTGTTGCTGTCCGTTGCCTCCAGCCTCGCTCTCGGTGAGAGAGTAATCATCATCGCCTGGTTTTATTTTATTCAACTCGAGTTTTTTGATGACCGGCTTTCCCGGCGATGCGACATTTGTTGGCAAGTTTTCTTCTTCACTTGCTTTCGTCTGTTGACTCTTTGGTAATTCGGTTTTGCTCGTCTGTTTCTGAGGTTTTTCCTCTGTTCTTTTCGAGGCGTCGCTGGGAACCTGACTATTAAGAACATTTTCACTAAAGTCATAAGTGGCAAGCAATTTGTCTAATTCATCCTGTCTAGTCTCGATCAGTAGCTCTAGTTGCTCCATCTTCTGGTTGATGTACTCCTTCTCCTCGATAATCGCCTCTAAGTTCTGTTTTGCGTTGCTCAAGCTTCTTTCAATAGTTTGAGAGATGCCTTTCGTAGTTTTTTCAGAGTTTTTCGTCGAGGTTGAACCTGAACCTTGCTGCTCCTCGCTTTTCTCGCTTTTCATTTGAGCGTCAATAATTTTCAGCAGTTTTGCTATTTCGTCTTCAATGGTGAGCTGCTCAGCGTCAAGTTTATCTCTTTGGTGCTTCAGTTTTAAATAATTCTCATTTGCGAGGTAGAGCTCTTGATTTATTGCCACTAACGCATATTGAGGAGACTCGTATTCAATTTCAGCGTCTTCGTCGTCGTAGCCGAGATCGTCTTCATGGAATCTGCTTTGGAGGATTTGCAGTGCTACTAACCATGTCTGTCGTTGCTGTTCGGTTTTTGCAAAAAGACACACCTTATGTTTTCCAGAAATAAACGAAAATCTATTGCGAAAATTAAGACAATGCCAGCAATCTGCATTTACCCTAGGTCTCCTACCGGTTCCAGCATGTTCATGGATTCGATAGAATATCTCCCTTTAGCGTTTTCGTGCTGGTCAGAGTCCTTGAAGGATAAAAATTTGAATTCGCAATCAAAATGACGAATGCACTTACAGCCTCGGTTTTGTAGTAAGCTAGAAAAGTTCCTTGGCCTTCGATTTTGAAAAACCTGCAAAGTATGAAGGGTTATTCAAAGTTGAATAGGTTTTGGCTACCATTGCTGTCTTGAGCGATTGTCATCCTCTTTTAAAAGATAAGATTTGAGATTGAAAAGCTAGGGACGGTGTTTAAGGCTGGGGTAAGGAATGGAAAGGATATACTTCTTCCAAGGCTTCCTGGTGATTCGAAGAGTCAGAGATCATAGGTAATATTGACTACGTTAATTTATTTGTGCTGAAAAAACAAATAATTTTAAGCATATAGGTTTTAACAATAATGAGTTGCTAATTACAAAGAACTTTGGTAATTACTGATAGTTGTTTTTGGAGGAGGAAAGCAACAAGCTAATGGACTTTTTGCATATAAGATGAAGTGTGCCAACCTTCAATGCAAAGATAAAGATCTTCGATCGAAATTTGAAAGGCAAACAGCATGCTGTTTTGGTAAGTTTAGAGGAAGAAGCTATTTGCAGTGGTGAACACTGAAGGTTAATGTTGAGTGATAAGTAAAGGACAAAGCTTTACAGTGAGAGAGGCTTAATAAAATTATAAGAACCCTGCAAAGCGGTTGTATTAAATTTAATAATCATGTTTTGACTCCGGTTAAAAATAAAAGAATGATGAAAAACCTTGGTAATCATATCATAAATAAATCTAACTATGCAGCGAAAGTGTAGATGTTGATCCTCTAAAATCAAATCAAAGATCACGATCATTCCCCGCTGGAACGGCTAATAGGAGGCAGTCACCCGCAGTTTTGTATTGGATCGGCGATCTCGAAAGGATGCTATGGTCACAGGATTTGTCTAAGGTTTCCTAGTTTCAAGTAGGAAATGAGAACATTCACAACTGAAGAGGGGCAATACAGGAATGACGGTCCCGATATCAATGGTAGAGAAAATAGAAATATCGATATCAACAATCAACAACCGTTAAATTTTAATTGACTCAAAAAGCACTAATTTCGAGCTGGCCTGAGAGGAATTGCTTCGAATTCCGATAGAACTAGGATCCTATACCTGAGGTGTTACTATTGCAGAGTTTCGCCTTCCACCACAAATTAGTGAAGATATTTCTCATCTCTCTTCACTTCAGATTTATCAACAAACTTACAATAATCCGATGGAAACTTGATTATCAAAAGTAGAATAACTTAGACTACATGTCCCAACTACGAAGAATATTAGCCGGAGAACAAGACGGACGTATTCAACAAGGAGATGTGTTTTTAAACTATACTTACGTCAATTACTGAACTACAAAGAAATGTCTATGCTCTAAATAAATAATTGAACTTTTGTGTTGAATTCTGCTGTGTTGAAGATACTGCAGGATACTTGAATTAACAAATGAAAAGAAAGCTGCAGATTGTGAGGGTAAAACAATAGGATTATTCAATGCATTAATCAATATAGAAAAATTTTGAGACCCCAAAAAGCTTCTGTGAAACTACATACAAATGCATAGAAATAAGTATAAGTGCCGAAATTGAAAACAGAAACTAAAACAGAGGCTCATCTTTCAAGTCGTTAGCCTGGCGCTTTCTCTTCATTATATCAACCCAATAGTATTTGTAGAAATCTTTCTCTTTAATCGAATCGACATTCGCGAGTTTCACCTCCTTACTAATTAGCGATATTAAAATAAGATACCGAGCCCTAATGCATGGTATTTACTTTATTCTGTCGAATTTTGAAGCCATCTTCTCATTGTATCTTTTTATCAGTTTCTTCACTCCCAAGAGATCCGAATAGAGATCCTTTGACTCATTAAAACTCTTTTTAATGCTAATCGTATCAGCCAATCTGTAATTCTCTTCGAGCTCCTGGCCAGTTGGAGGATTCGCCTATAAACAGCGTATATTAAGAGGAGGGGAAAAAATTTTCATTGGCTTACTCTTTTAGGGTTGGTTCTCTCGCGCTGTAACTTGTATAGCATTAAATCATATGATTTCTTTAGAGAGTCAGGTCTGATAACGTATACCTCGTTATTTTCTAAATGAAGCCATCGATCTAGCGAAGCATGAGTATGAGAATCAGACTGAACAGCTATATACCTTGCTCTCCAGAAGTTCCAGGAACCGCTGGATTTTTTGTAGTAACAGGCTGCATAGTAGAAGGCGTCGCAGACATCTGCACACTTGGCATTGGTTTCTTCATATAATCAGTAGGCACTGGCTTTGTATTAGGAGTGGGCATTGGGTACTGCTTAACAGGCGGCTTTTGTGTCTGCTGCGGAGGTTGAAGCTGCTGTGGTTGAGGCTGTGGTTGCATTTGCGGTGGTTTTTGGAGCGAAGGATTCGGCATTTGAGAAGACATCTGCGCATGTTGAGGCGGCATCGTTTGAGGTCTCTGGTATTTGTCGTATTGTGTAGGAGGCGCATTGGAAAGAGAGTGGTGATGACCTGAGGGACGAGATGGACCAGATGGCTGGCCATGCATCATTTGAGGGTGGGACATTCCACCTGAATGTGGAGGCATACCGTGAGATCCTGTTGGAATTTGCATTTTAGAGTGCTGAGGCTGCTGCATCCCTGACATCGACATCTCAGGCATCTTCATGCTTTGGGGATGCTGGTGCGGATGGGAATAATGTGACCCTCCTGGCTGTTGACCCATTGGAGCTCGCTGAGTATGAGGTGGATATTGAGAGGGACCGCCTTGTTGAGTGGGAGTTTGGTATAATGGAGAACGAGTTGGTTGCTGTTGCTGGTAGGGCATTTGAGGCTGGCTGTACCCTTTGCCGTATTGATCGTAACCTTGCGGAATCATTTAATTTTTGGAGGTAATTGCAAATATCAGAAAAAAGCTATCGTTTAAAAGTTTGCTACTTTATTTCCTTTAGTAATTTGCAAAGTTCTAACTTTTAAAGGACGATTTTATTCGCAACTTTACCTCCAACCTAAATTTGAATTTTTTCTTTCCATATCGTTTAGCGCTGCACTAGAGATATGTTAAATCACCACAAACACAATATCGCTCCATTGAATACCCCAACTAGTTTATATTGTTCATTTGAGATAATTAGCTGATGCGAAACATTGCTTATCGCTAGAGGACTGGAAAATTTAAGTAATGAACCTCTGGACTGTCTGGAAGATATACGATGGATGCGTTTGCTCAAGAAGAAAATTTGAATGAGGGTTTACAGCTGCTATTCTCAGAAATATACTCAATATAAATTATAATAGTAGTTAATTAAATTCAGGGATAAAAATGGCGGTTGTCAACATTGCAGTCTCTGAATTAATCGAGAAATTAAACGCCAAGAGTCCAGGCATGGACCCTTTCGATTGGTTTGTGGTGGGCTTCCTCTACCACTGTCAACACAACGCCGAATCAGTCGAAGAAGTGTATACTCGTGTCAAAAAAATCACAGATTTGAAAACAGTCGCTCACCTCTCCAATGAAGAGAAAAACGATTTCCTCATTCGAATGGTCGATAAAATTGCGGTGAATAAAACCAAATTGCAACAAAACCAACTCAGATTGCTCTTTAGGTATCTGGCGGGAGTCAAGGAAAAACACAATCGCAACCCCCAACCCAGCCTGATGTCAGGCACGGCGATTCTTCTAAAACAAAAGCCTCTTCTCAGGACGAAGTCCTGTCTGATGTCTCTTACAACTCAGATTTAGATAAACCAAAGTCACCAAGGCGTACCGTGACTGTCAAAAAAACGGTTCAAGAATGTAAATTCAAAAACCAAGAAGAATTTTAATGATCGATTAGATATTGGACCGGATGGAAAGGTCGCAGTTAGAGAGTATTCAAATTTTAAGCGGATAGACTCGATGGAAGTAAGCGAGAAGGTGATTGGAAAATTTATTTATATTTTGTGCTTAGGAGGAGAAACTCTCAATGGAGCTTATTAAAAAGCTTCAAGAGGAAGAAGAGAGTATGAGAGAGCGAGCTGAAGAAAGACGTCGTATGCAAGAGGAGGAGGAAACGTGCTGTGATATATGCATGTGTAATCTGTATGAAGGAGAATGGATTCCTTTGCTAGGATGTATTCATATGTTTCATACTGAATGTGTGAAAGAACATATGAAGGCGGGAGTAAAGTTATTATTATTAAGGGATCTCTCACCAGGCGCTAGATACAATCGAGAAGTTTCCCATTAAAATGCCCAGGGGAAGGTTGCGGACTGGAAATTGCTCAGCAAGACATTCAAGATGTCCTCGATGAGGAAGATTTAAAGAAATACTATGATTACAGCTTCCAACAGTATGTTGATACGCACGCCGATGAGGTATTTAATGACATGAGAAGACAGAAACCAAGAAAATTAATGTCGTTAGGTTTCTTGCTGTCCTACCGCAGATTGCACGTTTGCATTTGTCAGAGAAGAAGATCAGATCGAATTTAAATGCAATGTTTGCAAAAAACAGTATAAGATTTTGCGAGTTATCATTGTTTATTTTGAAAAATAAGCTATTGCTTGGACTGTCGAGCAGAATGGCATAAAGGAATGACTTGTAAAGAATATAAGGTGTCGAGCAATCGAGATGTCAACGACGAAAAATTTGAGAAACTGTTGGCGAGAAAGAAATTTAAACAGTGCGCTAAATGCAAATTCTGGGTGGAGAAAAACCAGGTATGCAATGTTGGTAGATATCATTCATGTTGAGAAAATAAATCAAGGGCTGCGATCATATGACGTGTCGATGTGGCTATGAGTTTTGCTATAAATGTGGAGGGAAATATAGGCAATGCGAATGCTTTAAAAGTAAATTATATGATTAAGGTTTTGTAGTTATAATTTCTATTAGAAATGAGAGAAGAAATGGAGAGAAGACGTGCGGAAGCGCAAGCAAGGAGGAGGAACAAAAGAAGAAAGCGTTAGTTATCTGAAATTTGAATCGAGAGGTTTGAGTGTGTGCATGCCAGAAAAGGGTTTGTCCTATTTATTGATCAAAATTTGAGTTATTTGTTTTAAGTTCGCCTGTAAAAGAAATATTCGAGTTTTGGAGTGATCCTTTATTGGCTGTGTGAAGTGTCCGTTCTGATAAAATGCAGTCATAATTTTAGGTTTTTTTTGGAAAATCAATGTTGTTGGAGAGATTTGTGATGTTCTTTTCAGTGTTGTGATCGTTGGGAAGCCATTATCTTGACATTGGGTGGAAACTAACTTGGATTGTTGATGCTTATTACTTGTAGTAGTCATGTTCTTTTTGATTTCTAGAAACCGATTTAGAAAGTACATTCATATATTTCATGAAAGATTGAGTCAAGGTTTCTTCAAAAAAAGCTTCATTGATAAGTATGAAGCACAAGTCAATTTTTCAACCATCACTGGTACAACAGTGATCAATTTCATGACCTACCATGTCAAAAACAACAGTTGAAATGAGAATTCATAATGAGAACTTAACTTGAATTAGTTCTTTGGATCGTATCGCATAAAGAGTTTTCAAAATATTTCACCAATATTCATCCAAAAACATGCACATTAAATACTCGAATCTAAAATCTTAGCTATTTTTAATCTCAATTAAGGAAGCGACAATGTCTCAGCTGATCTCAAAGGGTAACGAACTCCTCAACAAACTTACTGAGAATCGCTACTGGAAAGGCCTCGCCGTCTTAGGCGCACTTGCCGTCTCAAAATATGTCTACAAAGCCCTCTCCATCGGCGTAGATTTCCTCATTCATCTCCTACCACTCGAAAAGAATCACCTTCAACGATATGGCGAAGGCTCATGGGCTGTCGTTACGGGCGCTTCTGATGGAATTGGCAAATCCTTCTGCTACCAACTCGCTAAGAGAGGATTCAACATCGTTTTGATTGCCAGAAACGAGGATAAGCTTAAATCAGTTGCATTCGATATCACTGCAAAATATCCAAAGGTTCAAACCCAAATTATCGTAGCAGATTTCTCCAAAGCAGCCTCAGTAGAGTTTTTCAATGACATAATAATCCAACTCGGAGACCTGGATGTCTCCGTTCTTGTAAACAACGTTGGGACAGTAGCTCGCGGCATGTTCCACACCTACAAAAGGCCAGATATGATCAACTTACTTGTTATCAATTGCTTGCCTGTACTTATTCTCTCGCATCATTTTATCCAGCGTTTCTCCAAACGACAGCACAAATCAGCTATAATAAACCTATCCTCATGCACTGGATTGATCCCAGCGTCTTCTGCGCCTTTATATTCCCCTTCAAAGGCTTATATCTATCATCTCACTCAGGCCTTAGCCGCAAAATATGGCCAACAGATCGATTTCCTCTGCCTGATGCCAAGTATCGTAACAACTGGAATGACGGGTAATCTTGTGAATTTTATGAGTGTCACTCCTGACCAATGCACCGAAGGAGCCTTGAATCACTTGAGGCGAAGAACTTGGACGTTTGCGACTTGGAGGCATTATATTATTTGCTCGATTTATGGGTCAGCAGACTATTTTACCAGATTGTATTACAAACTTGCATATGGTAACAAAGTGATTCTAAAGGTAGACCGTAACTCGTTCACACCTGATCTCAAATTGTAATTCTCTTGCCGTTTTAAATGAATATTTTGAAAGGTGCACTTATTATATACCTTAACACCAGACTTTGTGGAACATCAAAACTTAGAGAAATAGTTTAAGAGGAAACGCAAAGAGGAATATTTGAATTTTTTATGCAATATGGTGATAAATACCGATATAAACTTAACCAGCACCAATGATGCTCTTGTGAAAGGGTACAACATCAAATAAAAATCTCTAAAGGACGATGAAATGAATGATTACAAAAATTAGACCTTATCTTAAGAAAAAAAAATAATATTAAGTTTAGATTGAATATTTGAATATCCGTAACTTGACGAAAAAGAAACGCCGCGTCAAGGAAGGAAAAAAAGCCATAATTAACTGAGCACGTTGCCGATGTTCGGGATTACTTGAAGTTGCCCATTGGATTTCTGAAATTGTTTGAAAATAGAAGCGGATTACCAACATTGCCTATGAAAGGAGTGCTGGTCCATGAGTTCCTGAGCATCAAATGATTGGAACCGCCTAGACCAGTAGGCAAAACGTTTGGCCGCCCTATTCTCAATAAATCTTCGATAGATGGCGTCTTCAGCGCAAGAGGTGGAGTGCTGAGAGGTCGTTGCAGGCTGTATGAACCGCTCGCCATGAGGTAGTTCAACTGCGCCAGCAACAACTGCTGCTCTTTTGTAGGGTCATTGATAGGCATCTGCATCTGCATGCCCATAGTGCCAATAGGAAGACCTTTCAGTGGAAGCCCAACCTCTGGCTTAAGCACTGGGATTTGACCAATTCGGCCTTGATCTTCTGTTTTAATCACTAAAATAAAATTAAAATCAATCAATCGTTCCTCAAATCGAAAATTACCTTTAGTTATCGCAGGCTCATGAGATTCAATGACTCTCTCTTTAACTGTCGGAGCGAGCTCAGGCTCAGTGGTTTCGGCTATCTCTTTTCTCTGAATTCCTCGAGTCTTCATTCTTGTGCCACTCACTGCAGACACATGGGCTTCAATCGAATCTCGTTTTGGAGCTTTTTCTTTCTTTTTATACTCTTTTTTCGGAGTCGCTTTCTTTTTTTCAGCCCCGACTCCTCTCCTTAGCTTCGTCGTCACGCGTCCTTCGTTCTGGTAGACGCCATAGATCGTTTTGGCTGTCGAATATTTGATACCGACGCGTTTTGCTGCCTATTTAGGAGTAAATCAAAAGTTTCACCTACACTATACCTTAGCAATAGAAAGGCCTTTCTCTTCAATGAGGTCAATCAACGTCTTTCTCTTCTCCTCTGTGATGACGCGATACTTCATTTTCTTTTTCGACTTCTCCTCTCCGTCTGGGTTGTAGTCGGATTCCGCTTCAGAGAAACACTCATCTGACTCGTGGAAACTTTCGCTTAATATTTCGCTGTTGTTGTCGGCTTCAGACATTTGTTCTGGCTTTGTAAAGGCTATTAGAAAGGGGAAAATGTCTTAGTTGGGAAGCGAAAAGTAAGTCTTACCTAAGGTAGGTGGAAAGTTGCAGATAATCAGAAATTGTATTATAACTGATTGAGATTTTTAGTTTGGCTTCTGAAGTATTTGAAAGTTCGCTGGAAAATTTAAAGAGTTAAACGTCAGTCACTCCACTGTTAGTAATCCCTAGCTGTTTTTTAAATAAATTTTATCAAGAAGGAAATCATATGCATCTGCTGCAAAATAAAAAATTAGTTGTGGGTATAAAACTCTTTATTAATTGATCAGAAACGTAAATAAAATTTCATATGTACTATTGCTGTCGCCGAAAGCTTCCAGAAAAATTACCTATATTTTAATTAGTAAGTAACAATGATCCAAAGCCGCTGGCGCAGATCCTTTTTATAGGAAAAGTCGCCCGCCGAATTGCATGTCAGTATACGCGATCCGCCATAGGGAAATGGTGTTGTTATGTGATTTTCGAATAATATGTCGCTGTGAAATTGTAATTTTTCAGTAAAATTGACTCAGGAATAACCATAAAATTTAAATAGAGCGCTCGATTTAACACAATCCAAATTTGAAATTTGACTGATGGTATTGAGTCGGAATTGCTACTATATCAGTCTAGCTTTGAATTGGAAGAAAAAGGTAGAACAGAGAAGGGGGTGGGGTAGATAGAATCGAAGAGGAGAAAATTTTTGAAAAGTTAGTAAATCAGTAAAATACTGGTTTCTCAAAAAATTAAAATTTAAACACTGTGATCTTTGGAACCAAAAAAGCAGCGCTCAGAAGCTTCCGAAACTTGAATATTTCTGAGGTTGGGAAAGCACCCCTGCCGTTTTGAAAAGACTTTAAGTTCTCGCGACTCTTATACCTTAAAAAAAAAAACAACCAAAGAAAGTGAGGAACTGTGCTTATTCGAATGGTTTCGTGCTCTTTTTTTACACAAATTCAAAAAATTTAAACTAACACCGGAAAGACTGGATAAAAAACTAACAATTTCACCTTGGATCTGTCGCGACTTAGAGTTATTGCATGAGAGAAATTCTAAAATTTGCTTATTCATCTCTCTTGGTGTTTTTTTGATATGAAAGCCATCTCAGAAATGTGACTCTGTGTAAAGAGTTTAAAATATCAAATCTAAGAAAGTTACAACAGTTCATTTTAATTCGAATTAGCCACAGTTGAAAATCGAAGGTCCATTCTTAACAATGTATTCTTAATGCTAAGTTGTAAGGAATTAGTGATATATAGACCACATTATCGAGAAGTTAATTGCCTATTAATTGCGTAAATCAACTGTTGGAACGGCAATGTAGATGAGACCTATCTTACTTTCAACGTCACTCACATTTAATCCTCGAAGTATGAACAAAAAAACGAGAAGCTATTATGGGAGGGCAGGTCCAACAGGAAAATTACTTCATTAGCTTCATATGTGAGAGGATCTTGAAACGATGGCGCAAAAACAATATTTTAAATTATTTTGCTCGAGAGGAGATAGTCTGTTCGCTCTTCGCATTTGCCAAAATTATTGGATCATACAAACCCTTGAGAGAGCAAAGAGCTGAAAATCGAAGTCGTAAGAGCTTTAGGTTTGTAGAAGAAGCGATTAGTAGGCGTTGAAAGAAATCCTATTAATAATCAATTACACAGGTTCTTTAATTTCGAAGTTCAAATTTAATCGTGACACCAAATATTTTACGAAAAATATAGTAACATTGGCAACGTCTGAAATTTTTAGTTCATTTCTCCCGTTGTCACGTTTTAAAAGGATTGACAAAATGGGAAAGATTCGAAATTTAGCAGCATGTTTCTCAATGTTATTGTGTTGATAATTATCGAGATTGAAACCGAAACGAAATTTATCGGTGAGAGAAAATATTTCAAAGTTGCTCAATTTCGAGTTGTTCTGCATATCAGCCATTATCGCTTATCTTAATTTGTATTATACATGGAGTCTTTGATGCGTACAATCCTTTATTCGGAAGCTACCCATTAGATTCTTTAGTCAAATGGGCCAGCAATATATGAGAGAGTGGCTATTGTATCAACTTTCAGAGTAACTCGAACCTTTAACTCGTTCTCAAAACAGAATGGAATCCTACTTGAATTAGTATCCGCTTCGTTTCCTTAAAAATAAAGGCTTCTGATTTGCCTTGGAGCAGATGAGACGATTAATCCTGTTGTTATGACCAATATCCCAAACGTCAATTAAAAGATTCACTTTCACGAAGAAGAAAATCTCCTTTTCTAAGTTTCTTTTATATGGAGCAACAATATTTTTTTCTAAATGATAAAAATTTATTCGATTTACCGTTTCGCTTGTTCGATCTCGCTTGATTTCCTCATCAGACTCAAGATAAATGAATACTCTTCCTGCGAGCCTTTCAGGGAAAAATAGAATGGGCTCATTGTCTATTGAGAAAACCCCATCACTTGAGGGATTTCTGACTCCTATTCTAGTTAGTGAAAAAGATAGATCTCATAAAAAACAGTATACGTAAGAGGGAGGGAGGGAAAAAAAAGAGACAATATTGTTCCTCTTTCGAGATCACTTGAATGGTATGCAGAAGAAATTTCTTCCAAAAAAACTCTTAAAAGTTGATCACTCATTTCTTCGCTCTTCTGATTCATAATTTTTTTCAGATACATACGACCTCGTTTCATAAATGTTTAGGGACAGACAACTTTTTCATTATGCATAGATACAATATTTTTCTCCAATCATATGACATTAATAAAAAAAAAATCCTTCAAAGCATAGAGTAATTTCAATATTAGATATTCTCAGCCTGCTTTTGCTCAGTGTTCGGCTCGCTAAATTTCAATATATGCACCTCTCCGTCGCCTCCAGCAACTGCAAACATCTCTTGATTTGGAGCCCAATCAACGGAATATAGTCCCGACGAGAATCCAGAGATCTTCGCGAAGTCCATGCAGTCTGCTTTTCTATCAAAGACTCTCGCTTCATTCGTCACGCTGCTGCACGCGAGAATATATTGACTCGATAGCTTACTAAACTGCGCCGCGTAAATATTCAATGTTTCATTCTGTTGGCCATACTCCCAATCCACAGTCCTTAGAAGCTTTCTAGTTCCAAAATCCCAAAGCTCTATCTGGTCTTTCCTTCGACAGCTACCAGTGAGAATCGCACCGTCCTTATAATCAATAGCGTCCCCTGAAATTTCAGGGCCGTAAATGCAGTCAATGCTCTTTCCTTCACGTAGATCCCAGATATGCAAATTAGAGTCCCAACCCCCGCTAAGGAGTAAGTCTGGCTGGTCATCAATGAACTTGAGAGAGAATATCCGGTTCGAATGACCAGGTCTTCGCCACTGAGCTTTTGCTAAAGTCATATTCACCATTTTCGTTGTTTCATCGTAAATTCGTATCTGGTTACAGGAATGGCTTATTATCATCAAATTTCTGGAAATTTACATTGAAATCTTTTCCTGCGGTCGCAAAGCATGACCCCTCTCTGTTGTAATCCATTGCAAGGATCTGATTGCCTTGTTCGACGCTTCTGTGCAAAAGTTTGCCTAGATGGATGAGATCAGATCTCGAGTGCGAAGATAAAGCAGTTACTGGAGCTGACATGCCAGTGGCAGATGGTACCATCAGTTGCTCCGGTGACTAGCACTGTTTTGGTAGTGATTCCTGGAAGTGGAGGTCTCCATCTAAAGTCCAAAATTAGCTGAAGTAAATCAGAAAACCAACCTTAGGGCAGTAATAGGGCTGCCTGTTGTCATGCAGCAGTGCACATAGCTCGCCAAATGCCCTAAGAGCTTTTATTAGAATAAAATATTGCTAATTATTATCAACCTGTATCGACTGAGTAGATGGCAGTGTACCCATTTGTGAGTGCTATTGTGCGCAAAAATTAGTCTGTTGGAGAGAACTGCTGCTTTTACATAGGGCAAGGAGCATGGACTCATGGTCAAATCGGCAAACAAGAATCTCATCTTTTTTCGGACTGATTATTCTCGAACCTGAAATTTGTGCCGTGGGACTAGCAACATATCAAAAAGTGAGAATTTATAAGTCTTTCAAGATTTACAATGAGCCAGACTTAGGCTTGATTCCTCTCTCTTTAGCATAGTTAGAGTAAGTGGCCTTCTTTGGTTTTTCTGTAGTTGTTTTTTCTAAATGGGATGAATCTAAGGGAGAAGCAGTAGATCTACCCGTTTGCTTCGAAGAGTCGCTGATACTGAGAGTGCTCAAAGTGCTTTCGTTTGATTTCTCTGCATGTTTTAAGAGTTCAGCTTTAGAAGCCATGAGTTGTTCAGGTTCAGAGGCTTTATCCTGGGTTAAGTTAGTTGTTTCCATAAAGATTGAAGGTTTGCGCTGTGTGTTGATTGTAGGCTTTCAATGAAATATATTTTGAATAAATGATTGAAGTTTGGCGAGCTTGATATAAGATACTGTTTTCTTATCCGAAGCGATTAAATTTTACTGATTGCGAACAGGCATCTTTTAAATCCAGTATGTGAACGTAAGAATAAAAAACGATCTTAAGAGAAGACTGCTACTTCTAATGGAGTTTGAACGTTTGGAGGTGAGGTAGCCTCATGGAAGTCATTCTTGATCTTGGGAAGGTTCCATAGTAGGGAAGTTTAATCCTCAACTGAGGAACAGTATTTGAAAAAGTACTGGTTTATTTAAAAACAATGAGAAAATATTTGAAAATACTGGAATAACTACTGGATAGGTTCTAAATTCTCATTTCTTGGTTCGAGTTCCGAAAGGAAAAAGCCAAAGGTTGATTGAAAACTAGAGGTGGGATATGAGAGCAGCTAGCCACTTACTTGAATAAAAAGGAATAGATTTTGTGTCAATAAAAGTTCTTTTTTGTTGTATATCATTTGCATAATCCAAAGAGAATGAGAAGGGTAAGAGTTGCAGTAAAAAATCCTTTGTTAGTTAATATTTTTTCTGGTATTGAGCTCACACAAAGCAACCTTCCAAAAAACTCATAAAAATTATGAATCTTGGTGATGGTGATTACATATTGTCAGTCATCTATATCAAAATAGAATACCGGCACACGTCGAATTATTGCCCAACAAGACTTACTTATCAAATCCTCAATCATGGTGACTTTGTAAGACATTGTCTTTGTGGGGATATAATTTCGCTAATGTCTCTAATATTTCTAAGAAAAATGCCTGTAGCATTGCTACTAAGCCTCCACAACGTGTAATCAATTCAAGCTTCTCTCGTGAAGCAGTCCATGACATCCTACTTCCTCACATATTCTCCCTCCGCCGATTTCGTTGGCTTTAAACCCCAACAAAATTGAGGAACTTCTATAAATAGCGCTACTGGTATCTCTGGGACAGGTTGAGCTCGAATAATCATCAAATATCGATATTTCAGGGACTATTCCAACTAAATTTAAATCAAGTCAATAACTCTAAACTTTAAAGTGCAATATAAATTAACTTTGATAACATTACCATTAATACCAAATGCTTGAGTCATACCCAGGGACTTACCTGGACTCACAGATGTCTTTCAACCCTCACCAACAATCCGCCTACTCATTCCGCGAAGGAAATCGCTCCACTTTGCAATGGAGATCCAAAAGCGCCAGCATTCTCCCTCGGAATTCCAAACTAACTATCAATTACAAACAATTAGATGGCATCCAAATTCTTTACCAACATTCCCCAATCAAAGGATATCCAAGCAATCGAGTCGAATCTCCAGAGAAGATGGTAGACGCAATCACTGACCGCTCTTCCATCAAAGGATACTCATCTACTCGTATCAACCAAAGATCCAGGCTAGTGAACTCAAAATTCGACCAAGGCACTCTCTTGCTTACTGAGGGGACCTCTAAACCTCTTAATTCAAGGTCATCTATTTTCAAGCAAAGAAGTAAGGAGGAAAGTCGGCCACATTCAGCTATACCGTCTCATAGATCTCGGCAAGGTCAAACTGCGAAGTCTTTCAATCCAGAGCCCACTTTATTAACGGAATTGTCGGAATTCAATGGCAAGCTGCCTTCAAATCGCAAATTAGAGATAGCGAAAGCGCTTCGTATTACAATGCATACAAGACCTGTGTTGGATGAGATTCTTGCTGTCGGCGAAAAACTCCCTGAAGGAGGTCGGATGGAGAGCCAGAACACAGAACGAGACTTCCTGGGACGGCTCAGCAGCGTCCCTCGGAGATTGGCTGATAAGTTTATGTCACTCTCGCCCTTTAAATCAGTCCAAACCAACGCTAAAATTACTCAAATTACGCCAGAAAAAGCATCTATTGTCGAGGATAATAGTCTCTTTCCTACCGAAGAAGGATCAAGAGAAGAACCTCAAATATCGCTGAGCACGCATTCGGAAGGGCGTAGTCGAATTTTATCACGGGAGGTTTTCGGGCTGGAGCCGATTATTTTTACGAAGTTGTTTAATAGTTTACAGCCTTCGACAAAGCAAGTTGAGAGGAAAAAAATATTCGCAGCGAAAGCAAAATAAATGTTGATTTGATTTAATTTTTTTTCTTTAAAGAAAAATTGCATTGCATGGTGCTAAGTTCGCGAACATAATGTCCTCAGTATTTTTATCCATAAGAGCTAAACTGTAAAGCTCTTTCTTCGCGATTTATCTCATTAATTATCTCAGCGTGATCACGTTTATGGCGTATTTACCAGAAATCACGATACTATATCTCAGGTACTAATGCAGGCAAAGTTAATTACAAAGTCTGTTGAGAGTGGCTAAGTAAATTGTTAACATTTGAATTGTGTTTACTATGCGCGAGTCTCTCTCTCTCTATGTATATGGTTCGAATCATATATTAGTTGTCAAGAGTATCTTCGTAGGTATTGTGCAAAAAGTGACTTCCCTATTAATTCTGTTTGCTTGTTTAAATTACTTTGTTAATCGAGTATCGAACTCGATACCATCGTTTTGTAAGAAAGTATTAGGCTCTTAAATTAGTTTAGTTGAATAGTATCTGTCAATAATTCAATACCCGGTACTCCAGATGTTAAAGAATTTTGTCTTGTTTTTTCTCCCATTACACAATATTACTGTCATAACCAATCTGTAAAAAATAAACTTGTATTATTGATCTATTTCGCAAGCAAATATTGCCGGACTCAAAAATAATGCTTTCAATTAACATCTCAATTTTCTAAAATTTAAATAAAATTCAATTATAATTTAACAAAGTGAATTTCAAATTAAGAATAGGATAACAAAATGAGTCGCAGAGTGCGGTCTCACTTTTTACGAGAGAGTTCTTTCCATCGTAGGAGCTTTCCATAGTAACTATTTTGGCTGCTTTTTTGCGTTTCCTTAAGATTAGCCCACCTCTACTACGAATAAAGTCGAGTTCTTTTCAAAATGCACCAGCATTCGTCGAACATAATGATGTATTGCACTCCAATTATCTTTCCTTTTCTTATCATTATTGCTCATCATTCAGATCAAGAATTCGCAGAAGATCACTCTAATCTAGGGGAAAATCGGAATTTCCTGCTGTTATGTAGAGAATTTGTATGTATCTATATTAATAGATTGGATGAACGCATAAAACAGCTGAATTCCAATAGGCTTTCGTAGATAAAATATTTCTGATTCAATTTGCAGAATCAGAAATCATGAAGAGAATAAAATCCTGTGTTTAACTCATAATATTGGACAAAATGATAATAATAAGGAATATACATTCTCAGTCCAAGTGAAAGCATTTTACAAAGAAATCATTAGAGGATTCAGGCAAAAAAGAGGGCGGATTCATTGAGACGAAAGATTTTTAAATACCGTATATTAAATTCCGCTTCACTTTTTTCTTGCTATAAGAAAAGAATGTAAAACATTTACGAATATTTCTGACTCGCGAACCATATTCTTAAAGAAACGTATTTATTTTACCGTATCTCTCGAAATATATGAATGTTCGCATGATCAAAGAAAAAGGAGACAAAAAATTAGCCATATAATGCTTTCTATTCAAGAGTTTGAGGCTAACCGAGTTTTTTTTGGGGTTTGAAATTGAGGAACTGTCGTTGGTGCAAAAAAAAGAGAGAAAAAAACCTGAGTCATCTATAGTTCTAAACTCATTTCTGGAATCAAAATATACTTGACATCAAAAAATTCCTGATTTTAACTCACAAATAATTTGAAAAGTTAAATAAAGTGTAAATGGAAGATCACATACTCAGTCCAAGAGAGAGCGTTTTGCATGATGACAAGAAACCTATAACGAAACTATCAGTGCTCAAAGAGCTATTAGTCGCAACAGCATCAATGTACATGTTTGGTATGCTCGAGAGACTCGGTTTTATTTCAAATGTCTACTTTATGTCTCGATCTGGCGACTCAGTCCTGGTCGCTGCATTGGGACTCGCAAACACTTGGATTTGGATCATCGGGCTCGGAGTTATCACGAGTTTTACCTGCGGTATGACAACTTTAGTCGCACAAGCCTACGGTGCCAATATGCCCAAGCTTTGCAGCGCTTACTTTCACAAAGGCATCGTAATAAACATCTTCCTATACGGCTTCTACCTATCTACCTTGTTTTTCTTCAAGCCGCTTCTCAGATCTCTGGGCTATGATAAAGACCTCATCGAAGTCACGCATAGTTACCTTGCTTACATGCTTCCCTCAGTCCTTGGCAGCATGATATTCGGCACCCTTAAATTCTATGCTCAAGGTCATAAAATTTTCAATGCACCGGTTTACATTCAAATCAGCTTCACTATAATCGAATGTATCCTCTCTTACCTTATAATCATTGTGTTCAACCTCGGCTTCTTTGGACTGAGCTTGAGCAGAGGATTCAGTGAATTCGGAAGAGCTCTCGCACTTTTTGTTTACATGAAGAAATCGAAGGTTTTTGAGGATACGCTGCACTGGTTTGACAGCAGTTCAATGCATGGATTTTGGACACAATTAAAATTCCAGCTGAATTCTGGAATGGTGGTTTATCTAGATATGGTCACTTTTGCTGTTTCCCAGTTATTCATTGCAGGTTATGATGTCAATGAATACGCGGCCTCCTACTCTGCGATGGCAGTAATTTCGTTTTTTATTACTGGAGTGGTTTCAGTTATCCAACCCGCGACTTCTTATCTTGGAAATGCTGTTGGAGAAGGCAACGTCGTCAAAACAGAAATGTACTGGGATGTTTCAAATAAGGTCATTTTGATTCTCAGTGTGATATTATCGCTCATCATGATTATTTTTTCCTCGAGTCTCGCAAGATTCTATCTGGAGGACCCTGATATTTCAAGCTTGGCTCAAAAAATATTAGTGTTGTATGGTTCGCTGATGACGATCGATGCTTGGCAGATGTATCTCTCTTCAATTGCAAGAGTATTTGGGAAAGAGCATTCTGCTTTCATTGCGATGGTTATCTTTGATCTTGTGATCGGGGAATCACTCGCAGTGTTTATTGGGTTAATTTGTAAATACGGAGCACTGGGAGTCTGGGGAGGATTGATGACGGGAGTTGTTATAAATACTTATGCGCAATACAAAATTTTGAATAAAGTTAATGTTCGTAAGTATATATACGAGACACAACAAAGGCTTAAACAAGAAGGTGAAGACAAAAAGGAAGAGAAAGAGATAGAAATGAAAGACTTTTGAATATACTCAAATAAATGTTAACTTGACTCATCTATTTTTTGAAGGAATGTATTGAGTATCAATGGCTAGGTTAATAGAGTTCACATGTAATTTCTTGCTGCTTATTTAGGAAATTTATCAAAGGAGTATCTATACTACAAAAAAAAGCCGGACCCATTGAAAATTCTTTTAAGGTCCCTGGTTAGGGATTTCGATGCTCTGAAGCCCCTCTGTTTGAATGGCTTGACGCCGCTATAGCCTGGGCGTGATACCGATAGGAAATATGTTTTATAAACGTCCTTAATGAAAAGCTTTAATACAAATCATTTCAAGGTGAGGTGAGAAAAACATGCTGAATGATGTTCAAATTATTAATTCTATGAAACCAGGACACCACAATGACTTTTGGTGTTGACATCTATTAATCATGATTTCGAATCGAAAGATAATTCCACAAAAGATAAAAGGATGGAAGACCACATAATTAGTCCACGAGAGAGTATTCTACATGAAGGCGAGAAGCCGTTGACGAAGCTATCAGTGCTCAAAGAGCTCTTAATCGCAATGGTATCAACCTACCTATTTAATATTCTTGAAAGACTCGGGCTTATCTCAAATGTCTACTTTATGTCTCGATCTGGTGACTCAGACCTTGTTGCTGCATTGGGACTTGCAAATACGTGGATCATGCTGATAGGAGTTGGAATCATAACCAACTTTTCTGCAGGAATGTCCACTTTAGTAGCACAGGCCTACGGAGCAAATTTGCCGAAGCTTTGCAGCGCATATTTCCATAAAGGCTTAGTGATAAATCTCTCTCTGTACTGCTGTTACTTGTTATCTCTGGCCTTCTTTAAGCCAATGCTGAGAGCTTTGGGCTATGATCAAAAGCTTCTCGAAACTACAAATAGCTATCTTATTTATATGCTTCCATCAGTTTTCGGCACCGGATTATTTGGTACTCTGAAATTCTATGCTCAAGGTCACAAGATTTTCAAGGCTCCGGTTTATATTCAAATTGGCTTCACTCTCATTGAATGCATCCTTTCGTATTTCATAATCATAAAATTGGATCTCGGGTTCCCTGGACTGAGCTTGAGCAGAGGTTTCAGCGAACTTGGAAGAGCGCTGGCACTGTTTGTTTACATGAAGAAATCGAAGGTGTTTGAGGATACGCTTAGCTGGTTTGATAGCAGCTCAATGAATGGATTTTGGCCACAACTAAAATTTCAAGCGAATTCCGGAATGGTGCTATACGTGGATATGCTTTCCTTTTTAACTGGACAGATGATCCTTGCAGGTTATGATGTAGATGAATATGCAGCTTCATATTCAGCTATGGCTGTATTGACGTTTTTCTTTTCAGCAACGCATGCGCTTATTCAACCTGTAATGTCATATCTTGGTAACGCAGTTGGAGAAGGCAGTGCTATCAAGACAGGGGTATATTGGGATGTTTCTAACAAAGTTAGTTTGGTGGTTAGCATAACTTTATCTCTCATAGTTGTTACTTTTTCGCCGAGCCTTTCAAGAATATATTTGGATAATTCTACTACATCTAGCCTAACTCAGAAAATATTGATGCTATATGGCACATTGCTGGTATTTGACGTTGGACAGATGTATTTCTCATCAGTCGCCAGAGTATTTGGAAAGGAACAAGCTGCCTTCGTGGGCATGGTTCTCTTTGACCTTGTAGTCGGATTGTCATTGGCATCTATAATGGGTCTATATTTCAATTTTGGAGCCCTGGGCGTTTGGGTCGGAATGATGACGGGGATTGTTTTAAACGCTATTACTCAATACAACATAGTTAGTAGCGTGAATATTCGAATGTATCTTAAAGAGACTCAGCAAAGACTCAAGCGAGAAGACGCAGGTAAACAACAGGAAAGATTAATAGAGATGCAAGATTTTTAAGCACGAGTAATACCTAATATCTCTTCAAGATTAAGTCCCAATATCTATTGTGAATATTGAGGATAGTCATAGTCATTTCATTTTCTTATCATGCAATAATTATGAAATTTAGTAAATGAACAAGCTTGTAAAAAAGACAATTAGAAAATGTTTTTATTGTATGACTGTACACAAATAAATAGGAAATCAATTACGAGGCAAAGCGAAATGAGAAAGAATCTAAGTTAATCTCACTAACGATATGATTTTAACGAAAAAGTTTAACGCGCGCTTTATTATTCCATTGCTGCAGTATCGTGTGGCTTAACGATAAAAACAACAACCTTTGACACCGGAGTAGCCGAATTATTTTTTTCTCTCTCTTAAAATGGGATTTTAACAAAATTAAATGGAACGACACGGGTAGATGGTGAATTAATTGTTGATTAATCATAAAGTTGGCCATTTTATATCTGGTATATAAAAAAAAGTTATTAATTAAAACGCAAATTAGGAGTGTCAAATGGAGGAGGATCATATACTTAGTCCACGAGAGAGTCTTCTTCTTCATGAAGACAACAAACCAGTAACGAAGTTGACAGTGCTCAAGGAACTGTTGGTCGCAATGGTGTCAACTTACTTATTTAATATTCTTGAAAGACTCGGATTTATCGCAAATGTCTACTTTATGTCTCGATCTGGTGGCGCAGACCTCGTTGCTGCATTGGGACTCGCAAATACATGGATCTGGATCCTCGGTCTTGCAATTATGACCAGTTTCTCTTCAGGCATGTCAACATTGGTAGCGCAAGCCTTCGGAGCAAAGTTGCCTAAGCTTTGCAGCGCCTACTTTCATAAAGGCATCATCATTAACGCCTTCATCTATTGTGTCTACATGTTTTGTTTGGCCTTCTTTAAGCCAATGCTGAGAGCCTTGAACTATGATCAAAAGCTTCTCGAGACTACATATAGCTACCTTGTCTACATGCTTCCCTCAGTCCTTGGTAGCATGGCATTCGGCACACTGAAGTTCTATGCTCAAGGTCACAAGATTTTCAA
>ENA-UOTZ01000075-UOTZ01000075.1-compost-metagenome-genome-assembly--contig:-NODE-75-length-69778-cov-17.257443_pt1 | contig 69778 bp, 39 predicted proteins | sample MGYA00238144_ERZ746983 | MGnify/ENA primary metagenome ERZ746983 (study PRJEB28759, sample SAMN06268863) | compost metagenome | isolation source: single cell | place: USA: California, Emeryville, Joint...
TGATTGGAATTCCGTAGTCTCCATAGAAGTCGATAAAGTAGGCTTCTCTGCGGAATTTTGGGACTGATTTACAAAGCTGAGCTTCTTCAATGGTCTCTTGGAGGTACTCTAGAGGTTCTGGTTCCTGAATATGATTCAAGATTCCTCTCTTGATCTCCATAACGGAGAAACTCTTAGATAAGAAAGCTTCTTTCAAATATTTGAAAGAGGTCCAGAGATCAACAGAGCCTTGTCCTGTGAGTAAATCCACAGCTGCGTATCCATATTCGGGCCAGGTGTGGATGGTGAGTTGATTCTCGAAGAATGCGACCACGCATGAGACTCCGAAAGGAGAGAAGTGGTGTCCTGTTGAGGTCACGTCAGCGCATCCAGAGTTTTTAGCAGCCTGAACCATTGATTTCTCGATGAATTGGTAATCATTCATTCGCTGTCTCGAGCAGCCATAGTACTCGACCAAGATATGTCTTCCAAGAGATTCCATTGAAAAGATTCTGTCTTCGAGAGTTCCTTTGTTTTTCAGAAAGCCGGAGTTTTCTTTTAGAGTTTATTAAAAGGATTATAATCATCCTTAAAATTTCGTATTTGGAATGCAATTTCATCAGATCGAAGATTGATCAGACCGCAAAACCAAATTAGGAATTTCGGCACTGAGTTTATTTATTATCTTTGCGCCAGCTCCAACGCATCACTACCTTCTAAAATGGGATTAGCAAAAAGTTAACAGATTGCGCCTCACTCTTTTTCTATCTTGGGCTACTTTCAGTCCAACGACGATGTTATCTTAACAAAAGGATGATAATCCAAAATCTTTGAAAAATACTTGGTGTTCTACCACATAACCTAATAATCAGATATTGAACACAATACAACTATAAGATTATCTGATATCTGCCGATTTTTTTCTCGATTAGTTGGCAGAATTGTGAAATAGAGCGAATCCATCGCATGATATCGGAATTTGGAAAAATATTTTGTCGAGAGGAGTCAATGGATTGCAGGAAAGAGAAGTCTTTGGCTGATAGAAATGCCATAGATATAATGATAATTGTCGTTTTCGGTTCACTTTAGAGGCAAAATTTTAAAAAACGTTAATCGAAATACAATCATCCTCCTGAGTTAATTTTTAAAATTTTTTTAATTGGTTGTCTCGCTGGCCAGTTAGCAAATCAGTAGAAGCCGATACTACTGAATTCTTAAGTAGATTCTAGACTGTACACCACTAATTTGTTTCCATTCCGTTAATTTGCTTGCGTCCTCGTGGCTTTCAGCCAGCTCGTGGAAGAAAAATTTCATCAATTCGTCATACCCTTTAAATACTCTCATCTAACAAACAAGTTTCAGTTATCATTCCTTTCTTTATTAAAACATCGAGGTATGCCCTGAGCAAGTCGTTTTTCGGCTCGTATTAATTGAGCTATGGACGTCGTATGAAGGATAGGAGCGATCTCTCAAATCCTCATTTTTTTAATTCCTAATCCGTCAATTGTGTCATATCCCAAGTGTGTGTGTGAATTTTTATGAAATCCATGCTCGATTACCAAATCTTTACAAGGTGGAGTGAAGAAAAAAAGCTGTTAGATAGAAGTATCTTAATTTAGAAATCTTATTAAAAATAGACCTGGTAGTTCAAGGTGCATTTATTGTTTTTTTCATTTTCAAAATTGGATTTAGAAGCAAAATAGTGGATTTTATTTGGAGGTACTTGCTTTAGAGCTTACTGCTCCTGAGAATTATCGAGAGAGCCGAGAGCTTTTGTGAAGACAATGACGTTGCTCTCGTTATTCGGATACAATTCGATTCCTTGTTATACTTTTGATAAACTGAAGTGAGTCTTAAACATTTAAAGAATTCTTAGAGCAGAATAGAGCTAACTTCTTTGGCATATTAAATTGCAAGCAAGCTCTATCTTCAAATGCTTTCTATTTCTTTTGCACTTTTGAATAGACCGACAAAACAGATATTGTATTTTGTATTCTAACCGAGAGGTTGTGTTCTTTTACCATTACTTGTGAAGCTTGACGATCTTATTGCTCAAAATTCTTAAGAAGAGCTCCATAATTCATTCCAGAAACCAGATTTATTGTATTATTTCATTCTTAAGCCTTTTCGTGCGCATATTCAAGCAGTATACATTCTAAGTACTCACGCTTCGAATATCAAATGCAAACACACACACGAATAAACAAACAGCTGGCCTACTACTGATTTTTCTTCTCCAAAGGCTCTTTTTCTTTGTTCTCCGTCTCAGTTGCTGCAGTGGTTGCAGTGGTGCCAACCGTTGGTTCTTCGCCTTGCGCAGGCTCTTTAGCCTCCTTAGGTTTCTCTTCGTCAAGGCAGACAGCGCAGATAATCACCATAAGGACGACCACTCCGACAACACCAGCGATAATGATATAGACAATCGTCATATCGGAGCTTGAACCCAATGAGTAGTCAATTGTTGGAATATCTTGTGTTTCAGCGTTTTTGTACTCTCCATCAATAAACTTCTGTAAATTCTCGATAGTTCGAGCCATTCTGAATTTATAGACTTTCCCTTCATGCTGATAAAGAGCGGTAGGGTAGCCTTTGATGCCATAGGATCGGCAAATACCAGACCATTCGTCGCAGTTTACCAATCCGACAGTCAGTTTATCCTTTGCCAAGCTTGCGAACTGCTTCCAGGTTGGTTTGAAGTTCTTGCAATGGCCGCACCAAGGAGCATAGTAGAGAACAAAGCTGCTTCCGGCTCTAGTGACGTTTTCGAAGTTGTCGTTAGTGAGAACGATCGCGTCACCTGCGTCTTCATCGGCGGCCACAGCGAAAATCGCGAGGCTTAGAATGCATAGGGCGAATATTGATTTCATTTCGATTTTTTCCCTGTTATTTAGAATTTATGCGTGTCTAACTCCAATTTGTTCAACCCTTATTTGATATTCGAGTTTCAACTAAATTATTTCGAAACAGAATTTCTGCAAGTGTCAGTGCGAAGCACGTAATTTTTCAGGAGCCACTTGGCAATAAAGTCTCAGGAATTTCATGCAATTTAACACATCCATTCGATTTGTTCGTAAGGCAAAGGGTCTCTGTTCATTAGAGAGTTACTTTCTTAACCTGTAGATTAGAATCACCTGAAGAATTATTTTACGCTTAGTTCTTTGTGATAGAAAAGCATTTTATGCCTGTTTGAATTTTCTATGTGCTAAGTTTTCAATCAAAGTTTTACAAGCATACATTTCTTGGAAATGGTGTCGAAAAAGAAATATGCTTTAATCAAATTTTTAGAGTTTGCAGGTTTTCTGATCTTGGTTTATGCATAGCGAATACAAATTAGGGAATAGATATTAAAATCTATATATTCATATGGATTTTTCAGCATCTCAGCAACACTTTTATCATTTCAATATTGAACGCTACGAGATTAACTTCGCTTCCTTATTGAGAAAGTTATAGATGTAAACATTCCCGATCATTATATTGGTTGGAAGTATATTCAGAATCTCTTTTACCTCGAACAGCTGCTTATTAGTCTTCGCCAAATACACGAACCAAGCCACTATGGTAAAAATGCTTATGACAGACGCTGCGATTATCACAACCGTGACCTGAAGGATCAGAGCTTCATTAACGACTTGATCTAAGTTCACTACCATCAAATTCAGCAAATAGAAAATCAAAAATGCCAGGTAGGCTGAAAATTCTCCCAAATCTCGGAATTCTTGCTTCGAGGTAATCGTTTGTACGCTTTCCACATCGTTCTGATCCAAATCCTTCAAGGCAAGCGCTGTATCTTGGATCACGTTGAGGACTTTTTGCAGGGATAGAAGAAACCCATTGTTGCTAATCCCTCCAAAAGCCTTGAGACACTGCGCGATATAGGTTTCTTGGAACTCCTTAGAACTGTTGCCAACTGTGGCTGTATTATCGAAACTGGTAAAATTATATAGAGTGATATTGTCATCGGAGAGCAGATCACACCATTGCGAGCCTTTGATTTGCTCAATGAAATTCCTGAGCTTTTTTCGGTAAAGGAACTGATGTTCCAGCTTTCCAAACTCCAATAAAAACCCTCTCATTTTTTCAAAATACTTCATTTCCTTACGGTAGTCTACCTCCAACTCATTTGTGTGATAATTCGATCGATTTTCCGCAGTCTCGTTGATAAGATTATACATCCGATAGGCCTTGAAGTATAAGATAGTTGTTTGAGTATAAGTATCGCCGATGAGGTTCATATCTTGAATGTACGCGTTCACACCCTCTGTAAACTCACTATGGTACACCATTTCCCAAATGAAGTAAGAAGAAAGTCCGAGAGCAAAGAGTGTAAACTTCACGAACGCTTTGATTCCAGACATGCGGGTTGAGGTTTTGTACTTGCTGAATATTCTATCCCTTACTCGCTTTAAGTCAATAGTCTTTTGTATTCTCGCTTTCGTGTACTCATCGTTGTTTTTCAGAAATTTGAGGATTTCTTCAATGGCTGATTTCGCGCTAATTTTACAGAATAATGAGAGGATTTGCACTCTCCTCCTTTCTATAAGTAAGTTAACCCCGAAGAAAACGCAGACAAAGCAGATATTTGAAACAAACGCTAGAACAGCAATCACAACCAGGAACTTGTAGGACTCGTCCGCTTCCTCAGTGGCCGCAGCTACCTTGATTTCATCCAATTCCGAAAGCGTGGAGATCGCGGTGTTTGCGTTTAGTCGAAGCCATACGACATCGGAATCGTTGCTATATAGAGGCGCGATCGCCTTAGCGTCGTATCGTCTCATTTTATCTAACGTGGCTCCGAGAAATGAGATCACAGGGACTGGGATTGACGTCTCGTTTTCAAAGAGTATTTCTGTGGACAACGCTTTATACCTTGGATCGTAAGAGATTTTTTCTAGGCCTCGGGTTAAGAAGTCCTGATAGGCTAGCCTGTAAATTTCTTGATAAGAGTAATAAGTTAGGCGAGAAAGAGAGAGCGCAAAGCTTGCAGCTGAAGTATTGGCATAGGAGACAAGGCCCGATGTGATCATGAGATGCTTCTCGAGCTCAACCATCGAAGCAGCGAAGTTTTCGTTCATGACCATAGGATTCACGAAACTGCTCGCGATAGCACTGACTTCTGAGATTTGCTTACTAGCATACGTGTAGAATATGAGCGTTGTCGCTAACAGCAAGCAGAGGATGACTATACCGATATAGCTAACTCCAGTAAGCAGCGACGAGAAACTTTTGCTTCTTATAACATCTCGATATATTTTCGACAGGTTCGATGTCTGGCCTGACACCGCATTTGAGCCGAGCTGGCTTTTCCGCCTTTTTTGATAAGCGAAATTCGTTTGATTCGAGAAGTTGTCAGAACCGGTCACCTCTGAGGCTGATGATAAGTGAATGCCATCATTACCTGATTCGATGCTTTCACGTGAGTATAAAGCACCTTTATTTGTTCCAAAGCTAGCATCCTTTTCCAATTTGTCTTCCATGGAGCTATTCTTCATCGAATCTTCTGCTTTTCGTGGTAATTGAAGAGAGACTTTGCCATTTTCTCTCGAAGATGACGCTTGTACTGAGCCTTCCGATATTACAGTGGATATATTTTTCATTTTTTGCTGCGTTATTCTCAAGGTCAATTGGCCTGTATAGTCAATTGACTGAGAACTTGACTCTCGTGGGAGAATCGAATTCAAAAGAGGGTTTTCAGTATAATCATTTCGAGCTGATTGCAAAAGCTTACGATCTGTCGTTAATGTGGGAATATCAAATTCTTCTGTCTGGTCTGCCTGGTGCCTCATTATTCCTTCTTTATCGAAGTTAGTCTCGGATTTTTTTAGGTTTTCCACTTTAGTCAGCTCATTCTCCAGACTTTTAGCAATGATGTGTGAATCTTCTCCAGGTGCACCCCATTTTTCAGTTAGGAAAGCAGACTTTTCTTGCGCAACCGAGAACTGCAAGATCCTTGGATCTTCTCCTTCTGTTGGGACCTCTTTTACTGTTTTTTCTATTTCCTCGAGCCGAATTACAGGTCCTGTGGCTCTCGCGTATGTCCCTTCTTCTCTCGGATCGCTTTTAAAAATAGAACTTTTTTTCTCACTCGATCTCTCAACAGACGCTTTTTGACTGGAAATGGAATCTGTGTAAGTCAGCAGATTTGGGGATTTTCTTTTCTTAAGTCTAAGAGCCTTTCGGATATTGCTTGACGTTTGCAAGATTTTCTCGATTTTATCCTCCTTATGAATAGCATGTAACTGGCTGATCGATACCGCTAGCAGCCGAATTTTCCCTTTATAGATCACAACATTACGGAAATTGATTAGTGCTCTGTAAATCCTAATATCCTTTTTGCGAGTTCCTTGATGCAGGCCATAAAACTCCTTTTTCGCATATTGGTAGATTTTTTGCTTGGCTTCTTTGATGTCACCCTCTTTGCTCTCCATTTTCTGGATTTTATATAAAATTTGTTCAGTTTTGGTTTTTATCTTCTTGTTATACGCCGGATCGTTGAGTCTCTTGTTAAAAATGATATAAAACTTCTGATAGCCTCCTTGTTCAAACGGTTCGCGGAGCTCAGCGCTATCGACGCTATAGAAATACTTTACCAGCTTAGGACATAAGTACATCATGCTCAGCCCTTGCAGACAGTCGATTTGCTCGGCTTCTAGTGCGTCAAAGAACTCCTTGCAAGTATTTGTGATGGTAGCGTCAACTGTGCAGTTTATCGTGTGCTCCAGCTTTTTCACAGGTATTATCACTGCGCCTGCTGATAGTTGACTGTACAACGGCTCGACCTTCCAAATAAAATCGATTGGGAGCAGAAATCCTTCCTTGGTTAACCCAAGTACACTAGGAAAATAGTTATGGCCATACTCAACCCGGCCTCGATCGACATAAGATCTGATGATATTATCGTGTTCCTTAGCAATAGCTGATGGAATAAACGCACTGATATTATCAAAATTTTTACTGTCTTGCGGTTCATACCCAAAGATTTTCATAAAGCTGCCGTTTACCGCGAGCAGTTTTCCTGCCGCCTTCGGCTCCAAGCTTATAAAAACAACACCATTGTCCTCGTTTCCAATGAGACAGTCTGGTTTCATGGGTTTATTCCCATACTCGTTGATGCGGATTCTCTTATTGACTAAATCCTTATATTTTATCACGGCGTCTTTGTAGGACGAGTATGTGTTATCAATCACATTCTTGTTATATTGAATGTAGGTGTCCAGAATATCAAGGCTCTGGGGATTTAATCTATTTAGAGCTTTAAAGTCTGTATCAATTTGATTGCGTAACTCAATGTAGTTCCGTCCAAGCCGATAGATTTGATCGAGGTCTATAGTCTCCTCGAGCAAAGTCGCATAGAAATGAACGTAAACCGTCTTCAGATTATCGATTTTCTCTTGAAATTGCTTCTTGTTGACGTAAAACTCAACACCATCTGCCATTCTTGCGTTGAAAAGATCAGACTCCTTTGGATCCAGGTCTTTTGCGATCTCATCTTCGATTTCTTTCACCAAACAATCTAAAATCACAATATCGCTGTTATTTTTCGATAGCTTATTCCTAAATCTCATTGCCTTCAGATAGGCCTTTCCTTTTTGATCACCGTTGAATGTAAGAAAGCTAATGTACGAAATGAACGGAGCGAAAATTTTCTCGGGCTGATAGAGGGACTTGAGAAAGAGAGCCTCGTACCTATACACGATAAACTTGGAGATAAATCCTGGGATTTCGTCAATGGCGACATTATCTCTTCCCAGCTCTAAGGCTGCTTCTTTTTTGAGCGTTTCAACCATACTACAAGGACATTTATGGTCGTGACACTTTGCTTGATGCATGTAAAAGAAGTTATAAAACTCCATTTTATCCGCCATGCTCGGTTTGGCTCCGAGGAATGAATTCGAGATGCAATTCAGTAGCATCTGCACCGTAGTAGCGTTTGTGTTCTGGATCTCTGACCCCCAAAGGATGTTCCTGAACATCATCTGCCTTTTGTTGACATGCACCTTGAAAAAGAACGCGATTACTATCAGCGAAACGAAAATAAAAGCGTCAGTATGATGAGATACGGAAGTCGTATGATAAATAAGCATTGCTATCGCAGCGGTTTGCTTCATTTGAGCTGTAACGTCCATGAGGTTGGATATCTTCCTGTTGAAGTACATGAAATTGATTTTGAACGAAAGCAGACTGAGCGTCATTGAAACCACGATAGTGTACACATTAATAACCCAAGGAGCGAGTCCGTTTTCCATTGTGAACTTTGCCAAAAGCACATATACGAGTTTGACGTATGGAAATACCACTGCGAATGGGGATCGCGGTCTGGCAAAGTAATTCTGCGAGGAATCGCGGAAGGAGAGTGTGATGAATGTGTTTAATGCGATGATGAGCTGTAAACATACGAATTCAACGATAAATATGACATATGCGGTTGACCCGCCAGTGTAATACATCGGGATCTTCGGAGCTCCTTCTATATAGATGGTGGGAACATTGCTGAAAGCGATGAGCCCTTGACATGGAATGCATAGGGCAAATTCGTATAAATAGAAAAGGTGGCATAATGTGCTGTTGTAGCGGTCGCTGAACTGCTTGCCTTGTCTCCTGCAGATACTTGGGAAAAAGAAGTAAAGGGCTGAGGCTCCAAGCAGGACGGACTGATAGGTTAAGCAAAGAACGAAAGGACTAAATATTCCGAGATAAGGCTGTAATGTGGTGATTCGGCTGTAGTTTAGCCAGCGGAATAACACTTTAGTGAAGGTCGCATTAGGTAGGTAGTTGTGTGGAAGGAACAAATTTAAGCTGACACATTGAATCGTATTGAGCAGCAGCATAAAGACTGCCAAATGGTAGCTTGAGATTCCTTTCTCATTCAAGGTGAAGACCTGACGCCACACGGTTTGTTTGAAATCTCTCCAAGAGAAGTTGATTCTTTTGGGTTTTTCGACAGGTTCAACCATCAAAATTTTATTTATTTATGACTTAAATTTGAACTAAGTTAGTCGTAAAGTTCGAAACCGTGATTCATGGATTTTGAGTGTTCTACTTAATCAGATCTTTCTGGTCGTCTGATAACTCGTAACCAAAGCTTTTTCTTAGTTCAGAGAGAATAAGCTCTCTTATCAACTATGTACCTGCAAACTAGGCTAGAAGAGACCATAAGAAGCTGGCTGTGCAATTGGCCAATCGAAATATACAAAATAATAAAGTTTGAAGTCTAATCGAAACAACAGGCATGGAAGTAGGCTAGTGCCGCTGCTCTATAGGTCAGTATCTAATTGTTCAAAGAAAATTTATGGAGGGTTTTTCGTCTTTAATTATTTTGTTGGCCAGTAAACAATTTGCATTCAAAAAACAATGGAATTCGTTTTTGGCATTTGATTTTTTACTTTATGATAATTAAAACATTTCAAACTTTACAAATTTGAATTAAAATAAAATCGAAAATATGGTCTTTCCAGGTAGTGCATGTTAGTTCTTCCGAATAGCTCGAATCCCATGAAACCAAAGCAACGATTAATAATACAAAATGATTTTTTATTTACCACTACATTGAAATGAAATCCCAATGTATCTTATTTTATAACATCCAAATTTGAAGAAATCCACTCTAAACATTATCGTAATTATCGATATGATATACAACTGTCGATACAAAGCACTCTCTCTCTTATATAATTGCTCATTTTAAAAGTAAGAAAATGTCTCGAAGAAGTCACTTTTCCTTCTTAATGAACGATTTCATGAACCGCGAAATCGAGCCTTTGCTTCAAACTTCCACTGAGAATCAGCTCAGGCTTATAAATCTTATATTTCAACGCTTTCAATTCTCTATAGTTCCTCTTATCATCCTCATTCATTATGATTATTAAATTTTCTTTAAACTCCTTCGGCTTCGACGTCACGACATATCCGCCAGCGCTTTCAGCAATCACCCTCAGGTCGTTATAACAGGGAGTCACATTCCTCGCAATCCATAATAATTTCCCCGTGAGAAACCCAGGTTGGTTATTTCTCGCTATTTCTAAACTATCTTGTAGATTATAGTCATATTTCTTCTCGGACTCTACGTCTTCGTATAAATACTCACACAACGACATCAGTCTCCCTTGCCTCAAGCTGTCCATGACCCACTTGAAGTTTACTATATCAACCCCATTATTTATCGCGACAAGCAGTTTGACTGTCCTTTTGAACTCATCCATGACCAGCACATTGAAATTTCTATAGTTATCATCTACTACTCTCGCGCCTATGAGCAGTCCCAGTTTCAATTTGATCTCCTGGATATCCAAGCTTTTGTTGATACCAGAAAATAAGATCAAATGCGTTTTTAATTTTGAGTCTGTGGGAGGCTCGAGACAGGCTAACATGCGCTTTTTTTGTGAAGACAGTAGAATATCGCTGCTAACAGACTTCGATTGTGATTTCTGCGCGCTCATAGGAATAGGAGATGCTTTAGTAGAATGCTTTTTCGGTTGCTTGGCTTCTCCGGCGTTTCCTTTTACTTTTTTGAGTTTTAACGACTTCTTTTCTTCTGATTCAAAAGCTTCTTTTCGGGACCTTTCAGCTGTTTTGGAGCTTTTTCTTGAGCTTCGCGATCTAAGACTAGGCGATTCAGATTCAATTTTGATGTAATTGGTTGCTGTGGATTTTTTAGATTTTTTCTTTGTCTCTTTGCTTTCCGAGTGCTTTTTGATGCTTCTAGTTTCGATAATGGACAGTGATTTTTCTTCTTCTTTCACTGAGGACCTCTGCTCTTCTTTGATCTGCAGCTCGCTGTTTGAGGATTTCGATCTTTTCTTTTTCTCTCCAGCCTCGTTGTTCCTGACGGAATTTTTTATGGGTGTCACGTACCTAGGATCAAATGTGGGTGTCGGGAGGACGAGAGAGTCCTTTGAATTGGTTTTGCCACTAGCGAGAGATGAGCTCTCTTCAATCTCCATATTTTGCTTCTTCTTCTTGGTTTTGGTTTTGTTTTTCTTTGAGTTTTTATCGCTCTTCTTCTCTATGATTATTAAATCATCATCAATCGGTTCTTCTTTGACATTGCAAACGAGATCCTTTCGAGCTGAAGGGCAGTCTTCATCTTCGATCATAATCACTAGCCTAGGCTCTTGTTCCTCTTCTCTCCTTCTCCTAGAGGCCTCTGCCTCTTCAGCTTCTAGCATCCTTTGATGCTCTTCCTTGATTCTCCTCTGAAGCTCTTTCTCCTCTTCCATTCGCTTTTTTCTGAGCTCCTCTTCTTTCTTTTTCTTAAGAGCTCTCTTTTCTTGAGCAATCCTTTTCTTTTCTTCTTCTAATCGTCGTTGAGCATCTTCCATTTGGTCTTCTTCCTCCTTAAGTTTCCTTCGGGCCTCTTCTTCTTCAGCTCGGAGTCTTTCCTTGAGAGCTTCCTCAGCTAAGAGTTTTTCTTTAGCCGCCTCTTCAGCTCGCAGCTTTTCCTTGAGAGCCTCCTCTTCAGCTCGCAGCTTTTCCTTGAGAGCTTCCTCAGCTAGGAGTTTTTCTTTCGCGGCCTCCTCAGCCAGGAGTTTTTCTCTCGTGGCCTCCTCAGCCAGGAGTTTTTCTTTAGCGGACTCTTCGACTTGCATTCTGATATTATCTTCTTGCGATTCTTCCAGCTGTGCATTATAATCATTAATTGCCTCTTCCTCTTCTTCATCTTGTGGCTTTTCTTCGGCATTCATTCCACTCTTCTCTACTTGTAACTCCTCTTCAATCTGTTCATCGGCATGGCCAATCTCTTCTTCATCATTATGCTCTGGTTCCTCTTGTGGTTCTTCTTCTTGTAGTTCTTCTGCTGGATCTTGTTCAGGATGTATGCTTTTTTCTATTTCCATATGCTGATCTTCAAGTTCCATTCTATCTCCTCTTTCCACTCCCACATCTTCTTCCTCCATTTCGTTTTCTGCATCATTATTCTCTTCGATTATTAGTGTTGGTTTTTCAAGTGTTCCGAGATTTGATGTTATGTCATCCTTTTCGTTATTTACATTCGGCGTCTGAGACTGGTTTTCAGACTCAATGTAGGAAATCTGACTTGAATTTGAAAGGTCTCTGGCGAAAGCTCGAGGTTCTGCTACTGCTCTGGGTTTGAAATTCTTTGCGAATCCAGGCGTGTTTTCAATGCTTGCTGAAATCTCTGGGTATCCCGGCCATACATCGACATCATCATCATCGCTTTGGTTTTTATCTTCTTTCTCCAAAGAATCCTTTCCTTGACCCAATATCTTCGAAACTAAATTCGCTGCTTTTCCTGGTCTTTTAGAAATCACAGTTTTCACCGGCCATGAATTCGAACTTTGCCCATCACCTTCATCCTCCTTCTCAAGGACTGCTGAATTTATTGGAGAGCTCTCAGGCTCTTCTGCAACCAAAGAAGTGGTCAATTGAAAAGCTTTCTGCTTATAGACATTTTTATCATTCTTTCTGCTTTCGCTGGAATATTCTTGACGCATTTTTGCGACTGTATCGGGCTCTTTAGTCTCCGGCTCTGTGCTTTTTGCAGCTGATCTTAGCAGAGATGCTTTACTATTCATCTTGCTCGGGAAAACCTCAGTTTGCTTAGTTTCTTCCGTGTGCTCCTTATCCAAAATCGCTTTAAACAATTTTAACTTTGTGTCCATTAGCCGATTTGGACTTGTTTCCATAACCCTTTTCGAGACAACGCTTTTAAAGATCGAGTTTTCATTATCTTCTAACAACTCTTCTTCCACCTCTCTTTCCATAGCGCTGGACACCAAATCCATTTTATTATTACTGAGATCAGAAATTGAATTCGGGCTCTTTTCTGCTGGTGGGTTTTCTCTTTCGTGGTTGATTGGCAATTCAACCACGGGATTGACCTTATCAAGCTTTTTCTTAAAATTTTTCTGCTTGGTTCTCTCTTCATGATCCTCTTTATCTAATATAGCTTCAGGAAAACTTGCTGTGGTACCATGCTTTCCAAAGTTACTGGTATTGGAAAATTGCATTACATTTGTATTGAGTTTGAAATTTGCAGGCTTTTTCTTATCATTATCGCTATCCTCATCAAATAGACCTTTGCTGAATGTGGCCTTCATGTTCTGGTTATTACTTTGCATCGAGTTCTGGTAATTCCCTTCTTCAAACGTTGAGAGGACAGGACCAGTGTTTTGAGATGGAACTTTTTTGGGCTCTTTGACAACAAAACATGCTTTGTACTTTGAGATATAAAACGGTAGATTCTCTGATATATCGTATTCCTTATTGGGCTTGAGTTTCATCTTCTCGCCGAATTCAGAAACCTTATAGCATCCGTATTCAGAGCCAAGATCCTCGAGGCCGTATTCTCCGTTATTCGAGAGATGAATTTTGCAGTGTCGGGCGGAAACCTGAGGAAAATTCAATTTTATTGAACAAGAAATCGATGAGCCGATGAGATTTTCTCCTTCATAGAGATAAAAAGTTGATTTAAGATTTGAATCGCTGTCAGAGAGAAAAACGTAGAGAAATGCATATGGCTTTTTATTCGATCTCATGGCTACTTAGAGGGTTCAATGGTCAGCAATTTCTTTGTCAAATAAGATTATTTTTTCAATTTAGTTCGTTTAAGGATTCAAAATCACAATATTGATAAATAATTTAAATTTTTCATTTTCTGGAAGGCAAGGCTGATCAAGGAGCAATGAATCCTATGGTAGGATATAAGCACGTACTAATGGATTTTAAACAGTTATATAGGAGAATGAATAGTTATTCATGGTTTTTCTAAGTTTTCTTAAAGAAAGTCGAAATGTAATGAAATTCTATGAGGTCTTAAACTCAAATGTGATCCGCGGTTCAGATTTCTCATGGAAAGGAGTTCGTAGATTGATTTAGGTGGTTTTTAAAGATGAAAATGAAGTTAGAGATATGGAAAAATTTATAATGGAAATTACAGGAAAATTGAAATTGAGCGGGTAAAATTTTGGTTGGAAATTACTTTTTATAAAAATATTCACTCTTGCTTGTGTTTTGTAGATTCGGTTGGGAAAAATTCCGCGACAATGAAAAATTTATACGTTGATTCGTCTTTAATAAAGTGAAAAGCATTTAATGAACTGTAATTTCAACCGTTATGCGTAGTTGGTCAGGAGTAGCATTGCAAAGGGTACTCACCATAATATGATAACCACCTCTAAATGAGGAAAGAAACCAAGTTTGATAGAATAGGGATATTTAGAGAGATATAATAATAACACCTCAGCTTGATAGGCTCTGAGGAAGAAACTGAAGATTTCAATTCTCCTTCAAATTTTCGAAAGTTCCCTTATGTATAGTATTGTATTCAACACTACAACATTCGTTGTTTTCGAAATTTAATGCTCATAATCTTAACCTCTTGTATGACAGGTTTCTTAGAGATTCGAATTTTTCCCAGATCAACACGTATTTTGAGTGAGTGATTCATTATCTGCACCTAATTCGAAATAATGAGTTTTCAACTAAAAATAAAATATATTTACTGCTAACTCTATCGTGAATCTGATTGGATGGATTTTCAGAACCTCGGAAAGCACTGTTCAGAGGAAACATGCAAACAGAAAGATTTCCTCCCATTCACTTGCAGGTTCTGTGAGAATGTCTTCTGCTTGGATCACCGAGAAACCTCGGCTCATGCTTGTCCGAAAGCAAATATGGGAGATATGAAGGCGATTAAATGCCCTATATGCCTAAAGACATTAGTCTACGACGCTTCACAATCAAACGAAAATGAATTTGTACTAAACATTTCCTTTTGCATTATTCTAATTTTCTATCCTCTTTGTGACCTGTAGTGGCAACTCCACCATGATACTGAGTGTGATGCTTCGAGGTACGATCGAGTCATGGAGGAGCGATCAAAAACCTGCGCAGTGGCTTCTTGTAAAACAAGATTAACAACCTTAAACCGCTATACGTGTGGCAAATGCGTACAGGAACTCTGTCTGAAGTAAGGCGTTTTTGATATGTCATGTGTAGGCTGACTATATATAGGCACCGATATGAAGATCAACATAAGTGCAACAAAATCGAAGATATTATTGACAACAAATCGCCAACAGATCAGAAACCAGTGAATAGGCAACCAGCTTCTCCGCAGCAAAGTTCACAGGAACAACAGCAGAGACAACCCGACCGTGTGCGAAATAATAGTAGAAATATCACGCTTAGTGGGTTTCTTTCCAATCCTCTCACAAAAAGTGCTTCTGAGGTAAATATAATAAAGGATGGGTTCTCGGGTGTTAATAATCTATTTTGTTGATGCGCAGTTTTTGCTTATCATAGTAGGACTCTGGTTTTTCTTGAAAGTGCTACCAAGAGATTGAGACACGATATCTTGAGATAGGCTAGAAGCAATTGGCAGAGGAATATACTTTTCTTGCGCGAGCATGTAGCAATTTGTTTAGTAATTAGTTTTACATATGATTCATGCGAGCATTCTTTTCTCTCTTTTTTTTTTGTTGGACTTCTCAATTTTCAGAATATAAGCGATTTGAGTCAAAGACAATCGGTATTATTGTTAATCCCTACTTCATTAGGATCTGTTCGAGATTGATATTACTTAGTATCAGATGAATGAATCATTTTGGTATTCGTATCATAAAAGAGTGTGCTTAAGGAATACTTTCGTGCCACTAAATACCTGAAGGCTAATAGTTCAAGATATTTCTTTGAACGAAAACCAAAATTAGTCTTTAGCCAAAATTTTTTACACAGACAGTTAATTAGTGATATATCAGAAGGTATTGAAAAGCGGTTAATTAACAAATCAATTTAACGATCAACACGTTCGCGAAATTCGCAAGAAACATTTTGAAATAAGAAACAGTTTCCAACGTTCTGCTTGATGTCAGAAAACAGACCCCTTCAATTCACGGAAACAATTCCAAGGAAAGGCGAGTATTCTTTACCAGATGACCTATTCGCCACGAAAAAACCTACTCAACCGATGTTTCTTCCCATTTTCCAAACGGACGACAGGAAAGGTTCGCCCTTTCGACGGAATGATGATAATTTTTATAGTGCCCCAACTCCTCTATTCAGATCCCCTACAGAAAGTTTTCCCAACGGTTCTGAGAGTCATAAACCTCCAACGAAGAAACTCATCCTCTCAACCAAACTTGCTCGTTCTAAAAAAGGAGGAGGAGGGGTATGCAGTACATCAAAACCAGTTACACCTAGCGGTTGCAGCCCTAAGGTCGAAGTGTTTCGACCGAAAACTGGGAGTGACAGAAAAGCTTTAATTCAAATTGATACTAACACTCATTCACATGAAAACCAATACGCCGTGGTTAATTTAACTTTCCAGCCTGCCTTCGATCAAAAATCCTTGGAGAGCGAATTTAAGCCTTCTCTTGGTGCCAAAGGTCCAGAAGAAGAGCTGACTAACAGTAGACTCTCTGACTTGTTCAAACAAGAGCATTTTATGATCGATCCTCGAAAACCTTCTGTTATCAGAGACATCGAAAACACATTAACTCAAGATAGTCTCATGGAAATGCTCTTGATTAATGAAAAGGGAGGAATACTTGATAAATCACCTCTAAAAAACCCACTTTCGTCGTGCTCAAGTCCAAAGATATTGGAGCAGTTAGATTTTACCCCAAAGTCTCAAACGAACATCAGAATGACCTTCACAGAGTTAGCTGGGTCGCCAACATTTCATGTAGCTGATCCCACTCATGCAAGGCCATTTAATGGTGCAAAGCCTGAGTTTTTGAAACAGAAGCAGAAACCAAAAGAAATTCCTCATTTAGAACTATCAAAAATTTCGGAAAGCTGCAACGTGGTGGGTACAGATGCTACCTCTGGGAAGGAATCACAGGCCCGAAGCAATCCGTCCACGAGACAAGTCGAAAGGCCTCCAACACTCATGACTTGGAATGAGTTTATTGCCAACTTGCAAGGACAATTGAAAGGTTCTATAACTGTTAGATATGAAACCGAAAACCCTTTCAGGGCTCCCCAGCAACAACCAACTAATAACCAAGTCCAAGACAGCCAGCCTCAAACAGCTGAGCCTACAAGCCAGGACCTAGCGATAGCCTTTAAAAAGAAGCAGAATCCAGAAATATCGACTATGCTTTCAGGAGACACAAAACCCCAACCCACTACGCAGGACACTTCAACAGATAAGCTTGTTATCGTCGTTCCTTTGGATGACCTTAAAACTCAACCTCAAGACCATTTGAACAACAACACCAACAAGGAATTAGCACTTCCAGCTGCTAGCCAGCAAGGCGTCGGAGAGAAATCGGAGATAAACAAAAATATTGCGAATCTATCTCATCGCAGCGCAAGCTACGCGATCTTTGAATATTCTATGGACAGAAACGCCAAAGATCGAACGTTTACAATGCCAGAAATGGTTGCTCTGAGAGACAGCATCCTCCAGAGACTTTCAGTTCGTGATCAAAATCAGCCAGAACCTGACAATCAACCTCCCAAGGATGCGTATGTTCTTACTACAATATTGTCTGAAGTTCAAGAGGAAGAAAAAATCGTTCCAAGCAAGAGTTTTGTTAATACGCCTAAGTCCCAAGAGAAGACCCCACAAATTCAGAAAATAGAAATTTCAAAAGAGACTCCAGAGCCTGAAAGCCTCACGCTGTCTTTAATTGACGGAGACAATGCTGATCCCATCAAAGAGTGCGATAAAGGCTTCGAAAACGGTCTCACTTCTCCTGAACTGACTGATATCAATGACAAACTAAAATGTGCTGAAAATAAAATCGTTTCAACGGTTGAGCAAATCTATTGCGCAGCTGAAGGTAAGCCACGCGACGAAAATTATGATAATCTGCTTGAAGAAGTCTCAGAATGTCTCGCGATAACCCATAAGATTCTGAACGTCGATCAAGATCCAACGCGAATCCAAAATGAAGTCTCCAAATTAGAAGCGATACATCAAAGCATTGAAGAAGGAAGTTATGCAAGCGAAGCAAAGACTGCGACCTTAGACAAAGAGCATAACGATGAAGAGTCGTTGAAAGGTTCATTTAGAGAATACTTAGATCAGGTTATCTGCCTTGCGAAGGAAAAACAACAGCACATCGAGCAAATCCAGGCTGTGACCCTCTCTAATATCGAAGCTGATACTCATGACCACCAGCAGCCAGGAGGCGAAGCGGGAAAGCCTGCGCATTTCAACTCTCGGTCATTTTTCGCGTTCAGTTTTGCGGAGAATATTCCCGAAGAGGAAGAAAAAATCCCTATCAAATCCTCCAGGACTGACAAATCCCAGAATAAAACCTATGGAGAATCTCGATACTACAGTATTGAGGAATCAAAGCTCCAGCATAGTCAATTGCATCAAAAGAACCAGAGCTTGTTGACACAATATAAGTCTCTAATTAGCGGCGATACGAAATTCATGTCTTTTGTTCAAACAGAGCGATCTGTTGAAAGTCCACTCAATGTCAGTGACAGTGGCGAGGTCACTGATAGAAAGCCCAATACTTTCGATACGAAAACGTTGGAAAGTATCAACAACTCGAGATCACTAACGGAGTGTGCGGAGAATAATTCAATGAAAAAGTTAGGTTCAAAAGCGAAATTTTCTGAAGAAACCAAAGAGCAGTTCTACGAATTCGCAGTAGAAGAGAAACTCAAGCTTGAGAAAAATCATCCAGCTAGATCTGCGGTGATTTCTCAGCTTCTTGAAGAAGCTTGCCAGAATAACATTCCAAAAGAGCAGTGGAGAGCTTTCATAAAAATGAAATTTGATAATTTTACAGCGAAAAAGAAATAAGTTATAAAAACTCCCACGAATAATATACTTACTTGAGAAATTTTATTCTCATCTATTTACCTTCAAAATGTTCAGAAGCATTTTCTTACAGATTGCATTGTATGATTTTATATTCAGTTTTAATATTGATATTGCTTTGCTATCAAGAAATAAATGTCCTTTGATGTTGTCTGTGAAGAGCTGGCAGGATTTTCTTTAGTTGAGACTATGAGTCTAAACAGATGATCCTCTTCCTCTCTCTAGTCAAATGATTGCTTTGTTACAACTCCCTTAAGAAATTAATCAAAGGAAATCGCTGTAATATTCGCTTATCCATTTCAAGAAGAAGAATATTTTGGTTGAAGTTATAGGTTTGTTTTTAATATCAATATTGTTAGTAAAATCAAAAGAATCTGCTTACAAGAAATTCATGCAATAAATCTTTAAAATTTACTATCTTTTTAGTCTTTTTGTTATGCAGTAATAATCCTAACTATTCCGAAAGAGTTTTATAGTGAATTGCCCTCACGAAGTCGAATTTCTTCTCAAATATCTCCGAAAGTTTCAGATAGGTTGATTTTAGTTTATTGAGATTTGGGTTCTCTTGATTCGTTCTTTTCTGAGCAACGGACTCTAGCTTTTCGATTGCAAGATCCAAATTTCCGCTGGAATAATGATCCATAGCTAGAGTTTCTTCGGCCTCAAGTGACGTATCATGCTCCTCTCCATAGGAAGCGGCATAGCATTCAGCAGCTTCCTCAGCCTTTCGGATTGCTCCAGCGTTGTCATGTTCATCTCTCAAAACATCGGCTTGATGAGCGGCGATGTTACCAACCACATAATTACAATCTGGGTAGTAACTCGTGGCGAGTTGGTATGCTTTATCAAGGAATGCTTTCCCTTTTTCTTTCAGACCAGCCTTAGCCAATGCATAACCGTAGGAGTCATACACTTTAAAAACTTTTGGGGCTTCATTGTTGAAGTATTTCTCGAAAATGGGAATAGTTTTCTTTAAGCTTTCTGCTGCCTTCTCCCAGTTGCTCTGATTGAGATAGGAAAGACCTATATAATGGTAAGCCTCTCCAACGTCAGGATGCTCAGGGCCCCAATATCCGATTCTGAAATTCAGGGCTTTTTCAAGTTTTTCACGTGCTTTGTCATTGTCCCCTTTTTCGTGGAGGATTCTTCCATAGAGGAACAGCGTGTCCATTAGATTCAAGTTATCAGCAGTCAGACGGTCCTTCTTCATGTTGTAGACGCTATTGATCTGGTATACTGCTCTTGATGGATGGTCCCAGTGAAGCCAGCTGATAGCCAGCGTCTCTAGAGTATTAAGAGCTAACATAGTATCGGTTAACCCGTAATATTCGATGACATCCCATGCATTCGATTTGAGTTTCAAGCCTCCTTCGAAGTACCCAAGCAGATCGTATAAGTCACCCATGACTAAATACGATTTCAGAGTTTCCGGTGTAAATTTCTTGTACTCATGATGTCGAATTCTCAAAACATCTTGGCATTCTTTTAAAGCCGCACCCAAAGAACCTCTCTTCATATAAACTCGAGCTAAGCCGTCTCGAGCCTCTAAGACTTGGGTATCATTCTCCCCAAACAGTTCGGTTCTGATTTTTTGGGAGGTTTTAAAGGCGTCTTCAGCTTGAGAATAGTTTCCGTAAAGGAGCTGGCATTTTCCAATCAGGAAATATGCATCTCCCATAACGGAGCTGTTGGCACTTTCCGTCAAATGAACCCGAGCCTTTCCTTCAAAGACTTTTGGACACCCTAAGTGTGGCGCGCTGTTGTTAAGATCGATTCCAGCGGAGAGAATCAGCGCTTTGCCTTTCAGGCTGTGGTCCAAACTATAGGTGTCATCGTTTGAATCGTAGAGGTTGAAGAAATCGGAAGAGGCTTTCTCAGCTTCGCTGGCTCTGTTGTTATTGGAATGCTCAAGAGCATCGTGATAGGTCGTGTTGTACTTCTCGAAGTTGGGAGAAGCGGAAGGGGAAATCTCAGCAAGGCTCACCGAGAGAAGAAGAGCAAGTATCGTAATGATAAAGGCTTTTTTGGATGGTTGTAATGGTAGACTCATATTGTATGGCGATTTTGAAGTTGTTTTTAAATTGTAATTATATAATTTGTAATTACCTTGTTCTTAAATACTGGATGTAATGCAATTAACACTCGGTATCCGCGGTTCAGTAAAACTGAATCCAGTGATTTTGGCTAATGAATCATTAAATTTTATGTTTTCTGCTTCAGTAATGAATCACATTGCGACGTTCGCTTTTCGAACAATTATGAGGACTGCTAATCTCGCTTCTATACATCCGAAATAAGCTTCAGACTAGTTTTCTCCTGAAGACTATCGCATTTTTTAAAAAAATTATTCACAACTCTCTGCTTTTTTGCAGCAATAGACAAATGATTTTGGGGTAATCGACAGCCAAACAGCTAAACGCATTTCTACTAGGTTCGTTAGTTCCCTTAAGCGCCGAAGTACATATTCTTTTCTCGTTTCACAGAAATCGGGATGTACTTAGTGTTTAGTCCTTTCATATCTATCATTTCTTTTTCTTAATAGCTAATCTTTACTCTTATTTCTTGATTTTTCTTCACTTTGACGTCTGAAAAAAGCGCAGCACAGCCTAATTCTATGAAAATTAAATTTGCTAATTTCTGTGCCAACAAGAAAAGATTTTTGGGTTCATTTTATGCTACCAGAAATCCCCTCTATCAACGCACCCTACACATTTTCTTTTCTAAAGCTGTGAATTCCCCTAGTCCAAAGCAACTTTATCGATTATTTGCTTATTCAAGCGGCAATATACGCCTTTTTCTTTTATCTTAAGAGAAATATATGTAAAATTTCATACTTTCTCATAAAGTGATAGCAGTATCAGTATTGACTCAGAGATTATAAAACATAATGAGCATACAAAATCTCCAAAATCATTCTCAGAAAAAGACTTGGTGCGTTTTTTTTTAATCACTGACTTAAACACTGGAAACCAGTTGTTTTGAGCCAATAAATACCTTATAAACGCATCAGATTAACTATCTTTTGAAAGTTTTGAAAGTATCAGTTTTTGTAGTGATATTCAACCCGTTATTCAAATGATTATTCTCAGGTACTCTCTCTCTGCTCTTCGCCCAAGAACTGACCACCCTTCTTTGCTCTTTCGTCGTTGCCGAACCATTTAAATAATTTGAAAGATCAAATCTCCCTTTTTCAGGCTCTAGTTGAAGCCTTTGCCCAACTTTGAAGTTATGAATCGACTTCTGCTCTTTTGTGCGAGCTGAGTCTTCCAATACACTTTGGTATCTATCTGATCCGGTGCTCTGTCGATTGTATTGACTGATGATTTTGCTGGCATTTGAAGTTTCTTTAACATTGGAATTTTCTTTAGCATTGGTAGTTTCTTTGGTCTTTGGAAACAGCGCGTGTCTGAAACCTGAAAGAGCTATCATGACTATTGTAACGTTATCCATCGATTTCCGTATCAACGACTCTTTCATGAGAAATTCCGTACAAATCGCGCTTTGTTTGTGAATGTCGCTCGCTCTGTTTTTTTGAGCAGCTTCCCAAACAATACCTGTCACGTCTTCGTTATCAAGTTTATCGAAGATTCCGTCGCCTAAGAGATAAAAAGCCAATAAAGTTAAAGCTCTTTAAGATTCGTTGATATTACATCCGAGCACAATAAAGTCATGTTCTTTCGTTACTCTAAAAGACCTGATGTCAGGAGTTGCGATTACTACATGCGGATTTCCACCATACTTCGTGAGCTTCGCTTCGATGTCTCCGAATGTTCTTGAAACCTAGAAGGACATCAAATATTTCATTCATCCAACAAATTAGAATGGATTACACTTAATCTGCCAGGGAAGACTCGAAAAGGTCCGAGCAGCATCTCGGGTTGATTTGGATTTGATCCTGGTTTAGGTGGTTGAGGGATTTGGCTCCTGGGAGAATGAAAGAATGTTATTTCGAGGTTATATTTAAGTAATTTACTGATAAATTTTGCCTCCTGCCGCTAGAATACGGTTCTTCTCGTAATTTTCAGATGGTTTATGATCTTCTGACAAAGCGACAACGTTTTTTCCTCTATTCAAGCTCACTAGCGCCCTGCTATCTCCCACATTGGCAACATAACACATATCGCCTTGGTGAATGAATAAAAATTTAAGACATTGCTACAACCAGTACAGAATATTACCAACAATTAATATGGCAACAGCGCAGGATCCTGATCGCTCCATCGGGTATGGTCCTCTCTGAGCGAGCTCAGTAAACTCTTGTTCGGCTTTGGCAAACCCGCTTCGAAGGGCTTGTTCAGGGTCTGATGGGAAACTCTTATCTCTTATAACCTAAGAGCATACAACATCAAATACAGTCTAACAATCATCTTTTTACATATTGATGCAAGTTATCTCGAAGAAAATCAGCACAGGCCGTCCCACCATGTCCATCATAGATCCCAAAGTACGAGCAGACAGGCCACTCTTCCTTTGATTCCACATTCTGAGGCTTCATTATATTCAAAATGATCGCTACTCTATCCTCATTGTAATTCCTGATCAATCCCTGGTTCGTGTTTGCTGCATAGGCCTTAACAACGCCGTTTTTTCTCGAAGAGCATTTCGTTGGGTCGAAATAAGGAAGATCGCTCTCTCTATAGCTGCTCAAGTACCCTTTTTTAATTTCCATGGGAATATATGCGTTTTTATTCTCTTTCACGGGGTTTGAAGAGGAAACTCGGCCTGAATCTTCTAGTAGAGAGCTTTTAGTGATTGGAGTGTTGTGAGAGGTTTGAGTTTTTAGCCCATTTGAATTCTGAGTGGAGAAAGACTCGATTTTATTACTCACTCGGGTCGCGTCAGATTTCACCGACTGAGGTCGCCAATTCGCGAGCTGCAGACCTACTTTACTTGATAGAGTCGAGCTATTCGTCGTTGTTGAGGTATGAGAAGGGAAATCTTTATAAAAAGTGGCTTTGTAGGCTGATGAGTCAGTTTCAGTGGCCACTTCCAAGGGCTTTTGCACGGAAGTACGAACAGGTTTTGAATATTTGCTTGAATAGTTTGTCTCTTCAAGTTTCGCTCCATAAGCGGACGTCCTGAGATAGTCCTTTGAAGTTGGAGTCTGATAGGTAGGAGTTTTTGTTAGAGTTAAGTTCATGCTTTTTGAGGTGAGGCTTTGAGAGGTGTTTGCCGGGTGATCATAATGATAATTTGAGGGCTGATTTGAATATTTTGGAGTTGGTGCTCTGCGGTAAGCAGTGGGAGACTCCATATATCTCTGGTGTCGGCTGTATGTGTCTGGATAAGGCAGATTCATTTTGTTAGAGTCTCCTGGGTTGTAAGTGATATTTTCCAGTCCTTGATGTCACTGGTGAGTTTATTAATCTCTGATTAATTAAAAATTCGATTTTTAACTGGAATTGAAGGTCACTTTCATTCAGACAGAATTGAAGAGTGGTTTCTCTCTCTTAATCTGCTATTGATTTAAATCATGATTATCGTGTCTCTGCCAACTCGTGTTGACGAAAATACCATTTAGTTTGCGTAAGCTAATCCCCAGTCTCAATATACTTTCACAGGTTCTGTAGCGTCATTCTCGAGTTTTGCTATCTCTCTCTCCTGCATTAATCATAGGCCGCCAATAAGACAAGCAGAGATTCTTGTTGCTGTTTTTCAAAAGAAATATTGAAAAAATAATCACTGATAAAGCCGACATTTGTTCTCTTCAATTGGAATGAAATGGAATGGAATAGAAGCAATACATAGGCTACGTAGAACTTCTTATGAATTTGCCTTTTTGTGTTATTATAATGACAATTGCTAACAAAGTACATCGAACTCTAGTCGAATCCGATAAGTAGGCTTATAAGGTGCAAAGATTTCTAATAATTATCGAAAAGTTGAATGAGCAATAAAATGAAAAAAGGAGGAGATATCGACTCAAAAAGAAGAGCAGACATTGACACAAAGCTGCTACCAATTATCATGAAAGAGCTTTTGGATTCAATTCGAAAGAGTCCAGAACACCGCGTCTCATTCCAAGAGTTCGACAGTAAAATCGAGGCAATCTGCAAGAGGAACAACTCACAAAAAATATATTGTGAAGATATTCTCAACGAGCTTGAGGTACTCCGCTCAAAATTCTCTCTATAATCCCTTGTCTTGATAAAACCAGAACAAGAAAATCAAAGTTGATCGAGAGCATAAGGTGTTTTCATTCAATCCAACCTATGGAATACGAGATCTCGAAGGTAAGTTGCCGATTTTCTCAAAATTTATGATTCGCTATGAAGATCTGATCAAGTACTTGAAAGAGCCAGCGAACCCACCTTTGGAAGGAAATGATGAGTTGGATGATGAATACGTAGGAATCAGGAAAAACATTGAGGTAAGCGAAGACGTGCTTGAAAGAAATGTAAATTCTGATTTGCTAGGAATTGGAGAATAAAGGGCTCATCAGAAAAATCGAAATTCCTTTGGAGGGAAAGAAAGTGAAAACGCTTTATTTTGGCAAAAATATTACAGATGCTGACGAAATTGAGAAGATGAATCTTCAGACTCTGTTTAAGAACTTCAAGGACAAGATTCCAGTATTATTATAAACTTAACACAGATTGTTGAACAATAATTCTTTTTTAACCTAAGCCGGTAGAAGCCAGAGAAATTAACCCTGCATTCGGAAATGCGCAACCAAAACCGAAAAAGAAGGCGAGAAGTCATGTGACTTTCCCGAAAAGACAGGACGACCTTAAAACATTCCTCTCGTAGACCTCTTCGGTAGAGGTAAGAGAGGAGTAGCGGTATTGAGAAAGAGAATTTTAGTTCCCTGCCTCAATTAATTTACTTCTAATCAATATATTGTGTAAATATGTCCATTGTGTTGAGCCCAGAAAAAGCAATTATATCATAAAAAATCTTCAAGCAGGACTAAAATCATCCTTTTATGGTTTACTATCAACAAAATGAGCTGAGGCTAGCAGCTTCTTTGCATTGAAATTTGCGTTTGCTTTCTGTGTATTCTTTCATAAGAATATCAAATGTTGCTGGTGTGCATACCTTTTGGAAGTAGATTTCATACATGAATTTCTTTTTTCTCAATCTTGATCGAGGAGGAGGATGGTGCACATTAGTAATATTGAAAGAAAAGAAAGAGGTTGCGTTGCGTCTGAATTTATATATCTCAATCGGATTCTGTTGAATTATAATTTTTGAATTTTTGAAAATAAACAAAATTGAAAAATACATTCAAATTTCAAGTTGATGTATTGGTAGATATTGAAGGTCATCTTGAAAGAAATGACAACAAAGCGACTCACAGATAAATCAATATTTGAAATCATCAATCAGGTTTGTAGTTGGTAAAGTTTTGGTACTAGCTTTACAAAAGCAGGTAATTTGATAATATTTCAAATAAATTTTGAACGGGTAAAGTTGTAAACTCAGCAATCGATATTATGGAGTCTAGAGTAAAAAAGCTGTGTTTGATCCAATTAGAATAATTGTTAATCTCTTTCAAATCGGTTATGGTAGCAAGAACATAAGAGCCAATCCCTAATAAATTTGAAACGGGGCTCAAAGGTTAATTTCTAGAAGAAATCTGAATCTATCATACCTATTCAACTTCGAGTGTAAAGGTAGAAAAGCAATTAAATAATAAAAACCGCTTAGAAAAATTATTAAATAGTTTTAAGAAGTCAATGCATGGAAGTATTGAATAGCTGCAGGGAAACAGTAATATATATCCCCTAAGCAATTAATTAAGCACGACACTAGTGGAAATTATCTGTAGTATATCACTCCTTTTAATGAACTTAGGGTAGTGTACGCTACTATTTAATAACAATTTTCTTTTTAGTTTTATTTACCAGAACTGTTTTGGAAATCGGAAATTCGATTGAAAATCAGTAAATTGATACGTATGCTAAACTATGGTGTTATAATTAAACTTCCTGTGAGTAAATCAAAGACGCAAAAACATTTACGTCTTTGGTCATTTAAAGGTTGACTTATTGAACCCTGTGTTGAGGCTTAGTTAGGGTTTTTCATTCAATTTTTCTCAATGTAAGACTTCTAAAGGTATTTTTGTTGTTGCTAGAAATAATAACTAAACTGAACCAAGGCAATTATTGACTTTGAAGTAAGCCAGCTACATCGAATTAGCCTCTAGTAATAATCTTAGAATTATTAAATACCTAATGTCTCCTCAGCAGAAACTTGAAATAACTTCCTTCAAAACATTAATTAATAGATTACTTTCTCCGAAACCCATCCCAAATTAGTTAGTTTTCAAACTGATGATCCCTTATTCTCTTCTGCTCGCAGGAAAAAAAGTCTTACAAGATATTTAGGTTTGTTTCACCCAGATATTGAAAATTAAGCGAAAGATTCGCACAAAAGCCTGCAATTTTTAATCTGTGTTAAATAATTTTTCCTATGGCAAAATATCTCAAACGTATTGGTACTACACCTGAAAAATATGCTGTCCAGATCGTCCTGGACAAGGTTGAATTGAAACTTGCAACAGCCGCTCGCATTACAGTAGCATTCAAAAGAGGTTAAATTTCCCTCAAATGCCCCTATTCTCATCAAATAATCAGGGAAACACAAAGCAGAGACCCAGAGCTCTCCACTTTTAGAAAATGGCTTCGCGAAGTTTGATGAGACCCTGACCTTGCCGATTACTTTCTATCACGACAAGAAAAAAGAAAAATATCTTGAAAAGCAAGTAATTATACCCTCTAATTAACAATAAGCAAGCAAATGCACAATCTTGTAGGGAATTTTGTCTGTATCGATGGCAACACTAAAAGGTACTAAACTGGCTGGACAGACTAAATTCGATCTCGCTGAATACATGAATCGCGGAAAAAAAGGTTGCTTGTGCTTCGACTTTATGATACTTATCAGTTTTATCCTATCAACAGAGAAAGTGGAGGAAATACCAGTCTTAAAATGCTTAGACAAGACAGCAAAATTCCATTTTACCATCAAATTCGCTCCTATTGCAGAGATGGAGGGTCAGCTCCCACAGTACCTTATCATGAAACCTCATTGATATTTATGGATTGCTTCTTGACAGCGACGAAGAATCAGACGATTCAGGAGAAGAAACCGTGAAGTCTCAAAAAACTGACGATGATGCGATGTCAGACAAAAGTCACTATTCATATGTAAGCAACAAACCTGGAAACATCTCTGCCATGACTGACGCCTCAAGTAAATGCTGTACTGAAACAAACTCTTAGCAAATTTGCAGCGAAATCAAAGGATAATCAACTGCAGTTGATCATGGAGGAAAGCAATGACAGACCTAGCACTAATCCAGTAGAAAAAGGGTCCTTGAATACCGCAACCGCCGAAGAACTCTTGAGAGACAAAGATTCCGTCCGTTCTGAAGGTGGGCTCAAGAGACCTGGCTATTAATTAACCTTATTATGAATATTTTAATTAGAGGAAAAAGATATGACCTTAGTCGCGAGAAGGTCAGAGACGAACAAAATTAAGGAGCGGATATTCGAGCTAGAGCACAATTTAAATACCATGAGGTTGGAAAAAGAGAAAGTACAGAAGAAAAACAGCGAGCTTCAATTCGAAGTCAAGATGCTGAAAGTGGACCTGGCGGAATTAAAGAAGCAAAATGAGATGCAATTGAGTAGCAATTCAGCGTATTACAAGGAAAAAATCAGCAAGTTGGAACAAGAATTAGCTCAATACAAGAGAACTGCGAACGCTGAAGCTGAATCAATTACCAAGAATTATGATGTAAATCTAAGCAAGGAAAGCTTTGGATAATGATTGTAATCTTAGGCACTCAATAGAAAATATCAAGAACTTGAAAAGAAGCAGCTGGCGACTGAAGAAGAGATGCTAAAATACAAGGAGAAATCTGAAATGTTGGAGCATGAGCAGAGCAAGAAAACCGTGGATAGGGTCTCTTATGATCAATTTAAGAAATTGACAAAAGAAGTAACAGAATTGAAGGAAGAAAGACAAGGTTTAATGAGTAAAAACGATGAGTTGGAGCACAGCGTGAGCGAGCTGAAAATCCAATTGCTTGATAAGCAAAACCAGATCGATAGCTTGGAAGCGAGAATGGGCTTGAAAGAACAAGAGCTTGACAAAGTGCGGCTAAGTTACACAAACAAAAGTGAAATGTTCGCAGAGAGCTCGGTGCAGGCTTCGGAGTACATGGTTAAGGTGTCTGAGCTTGAGAAGAAGATATTTTTAATGGAGGAGTCGCATAACCTGAAGATTGCGAACCTGGAATTCGTGAATAAGAGTCTCAAAGAGCAGCTTGAACAACAGAATGAAGCTGCTAGTCAAACAAATAAGCAGCTAGAAGAGGAAGTTCTCAAGCTGGACGCGGAAAATGAAGATTTGAGAAGACAACTCCAAGAAGCGAAAGCTAAACTCACGAATTTCAAATATGATAATAAACAGGTCGAAGAGATCCAGAATCAAGTCCAAACGCTTGAGGTCACGCTGAAAGAATGTGAAGAAGATCTGGCGAAAGCAAAGGTAATTTTTTAATTATGATCTCATGGGAAAATTTATCATTCAATGAATAGTTGAATTGGGCGAATGCTGAAGACAAAGCCGAAAAGCAAGCGAAAGAATTGAGTGCATTGGAGGACGAGAATAGACTGTTAAAACTGGACGTCAATAAACTCGGTGAGGATGTCCTGAAAGCGAAAACCAACCTCGGACAAGTGATGAACGCGATTTTTGAATTTGGTGGGTCGGAACTCTTTGATAAGATTGAAGAGAGAACTCCTTTTAATGAGCAATGAGATTATGGAAATATGACTCAGACTGGATAGATCTATATTATTCTGAATGACTGTTTGCTAGTAGGTAATAAAGAATATATATTATTAAGACCAAGGCATACAAGCTGTGAAACTGCCAACGTTAGATCATTTCCGTTGATAAAGGTTTATATCATTCGGATTCTGAGTAAAAAAGTATTTAACTGACTGAAAATTTCAGTTTCTGATTTTTTGGGGTTTTTCTCTGTTTGTTAAATTTTGACTTTGAGACAAAGATAAGCCGAAGGAGTCAAAAATCAGTAAACTTTAGAAATAAACTTTGCTGGTTTTTAACAACTAGTAGATAAACAGTGATTAATTTAAACTTTTTGCTTTCATGCAAGCAACCATTGTAATATGAAATCACAACATCTTACAGTAATATACACAAACTTTATCATTGAGAATAGTTTTCCCTTTCGATTTCTTTTAGCATAACTCTTTGGAGATCGCCGGTATGTCACCTGATCCCGCAGAAAACACAGATGATAAAGGTTTTAAGCGTACGGCTACTTTTGCAGGACTTCCAGATGATGCGACAGCAGTTAAAGATTACAGTGATGAAGGAGCTCGCTTCTGTTTGCAAGCGAATTGGCCAACTGGTCAAGCGATACATAATGTAACTTTTTCTCCTAAGATTGACTTGCATTCATCGTATACTAGGGACAGAATATTCGGGCAGTAACAGAAGCTATTGAAACAGAAATTTCTTTACTATCAAGTAACATTGAGACCGAATCGGATGGACTTTTGTACATCAAAAGCGGTTTAGCTGATCATACATTTCAAAAGCCACATCATTCTGGTAATGATATGTGTTGGTGGAAAAAGAGCCTTTTTCCTCAAAAGAAATCCGGGGCTGAGACTCCAAGTAATTCCAATGGAGAAGCTGTCGTTGAGCCAACACCAAAAACGCTTAACGACCAGGCTGAAAATAACTTCATAATCAAATCTCAAACTAAACTTAGCGCAAAACGAGTGGCAAGACTCAACAAAATAAGGGCGTTTGACCCATTTTACTTCCGCTCAGATAAGAGCCATAAAGGTTCATTTTTTCAAAGTGAGAAAATAAATGGCGGTAGTCACGTAAATGACTCAGAGAGAGAACTGCCGAATGAAAGTCAATGGGTTTTCAATCCAAAGAATCTACAGAAAATAGCTGATTTAGACTTTCAAGGAAAACAAATTTCACTACAAAGCTGTTCAAAAAAACCTTTTCTTAACGACTCGCAACCTAAAATTGTGAACTTCAAGATACAGAGGAGAATGAAAAAATCTGAAACCGCTTCGAGTCAATCCATTTTAAGTTACAGAAAGGATGAGAGCCTACGGATCAATACTGAAAACTGCCCACCATTATCTCTAGTTAATATTCCCAAAAAACCCGAATCTGCTCGTTTAGGGTCTGCAAATCATAACCCAAGCCCAATTCGCCTAAATTCTATGAGATGTTGTCCTCCTGAAAGGCATAAGATTCGATTTCAGGTCGAATCCAACGATAACGTTGTTAAGGCGCTGTCTGGAAACGACTCGACTCCGGCCGTGCTGATGGAGATGAATGTTCTTGAACAAAGAGATGTACGGATTCGAGATAAACATGCAACGAAGATTATGTTGCCTCTAGGAAGAATTAAATCTCTCTCAACTTACGCTCTACTTGACAAAAATAGTGTATCAAATTGCAATTTGTCTGGAAAAAGCGAAATACAAAGCTCAATTGACCTTAATCAGAAGGGGCAGGAAGAGGAGAGCAGAAATTGGATATTTTCGAGCCCTCATAATTCTGCAACAACCACGGCAAGGAAAAAAGTAATCCCATTTTGCAAAGGACAAGTGAGAGTTCTCCAAAAAATATTCAATTCAAACCTGATTGAATAAAACATTTTTTTGCAGTCTGACAATAACTCTAACATTAAGATCTCATCAATCATATATTTTATTAACTCACTACTTATTCACCTTGGATTAAGATTTAAATTGATTTAGGAATTAAATGGATACTGAGCTTCTCCTTTGAGGGACTCTCAGTCTCTTTTATGACTTCATCTATTACATTTTCAATAATATACATATCATTGTTTCGTTTATAAATTAATTCATTTTGTGAGGTCCTGAAATTAACTGCGAGTGGTCGCTTCTGTAAACAAAAAATTTTGATCTTCGACGGAAATGGATCTCAAATCTTGGAGGACTGATTTCTTTTCGTTATTTTTTTAGATTTATAATTAATGAATATTTTTAACTTTTAACTCTGTATTTAAAGCTATCGAGTAGAATAGCTGAGGGTATGCAGATGTATTCCAAGCCATAGTATCTACTGCCACGCTGTTTAATAAGTAGCATATATATATAGAGATCAGCTATTCTCTTTAAGAATAGTAATCGAGAATTTGAATGTCTCTAAAATAGTCCTCAGTGCTGACAGAAACTACTCTGTGCAATGGAAGACATTATTTATTATCATTGATCAGTTATTTTGATAATATAGTGATTTGTTTTTGTCAATAATCTTAGTTGCTGTGAAATCGGGCTTTTTGGTTTATTTCTCCATATATACTGAAGTTTACGATGATTTTGTCTAATCGAAATTACTGACTTCTGAACTAATGGTACTTAGCTCATAACAAAGGAATTATAACCCCTTTTCTTTATATCATTTTATCAAAAGGCAGTGGAATCTCTTTATTCTCCGATAATTTCATGTGAGCGAACGTGTTCAGCAGCTCTTTTCGATATGGCATCATGTCTTTTGAAGTGTAAGAGTTCTTATCGACCCTCTGATTCTTTACGAATAATTCGATATTCTTGCACACATGAATACCGCAGGCTAATGTCCCCTCCTGTGGAGGCACCAAGATTGGCTTCTCTTTATAGAAATCGCCTTCCTCTTTCATGAATTCCCTTCTAAGCTTATTCATGATCCTGGTGAGGCGAGGCAGCGCAGAAGGATTATCAGTTATGGAATCGGCGACTCCAATCGTCTTATCTGTATTATCCATGATCATCAACACCCAATGGGCCCCCATCTGGTTGGCGATGAAAAATACCTTATCACAGTCTACAAAGAGGTTCTTCTTTTTTTCTTTATATTTCTTCAGAAGTTCTTGAATTTTAGGGTAATCAGCGGTTGGACTATCATCGCTACTGGTCAGGTCAGGTCCCGCAAGCGCTTTGATGAACCAGCTTCCAAACACAATCACTTTTGAACCCACATTAAGTTTCTTGTTTCGTTCGTTGATGTAATTCGCGAAGAAGTCAACCATTTGGTTGCTAACGGCTAAATCATTGGTTAGTTGGTTGATGACATCAGCAGAGAGGTCAGACCGGTATCTGGCCGCCAAGAACTTCTGGGTTCCATCAACAAGAATTTTTCTCTGAACTTCACTGGAATAGTCTTCGATCTGCTTCCTAAATATTCCATGTATCTTTTCGTGGATTGTAGCTGCATGCTTCCAAACCGGACTTGCTTTGAAATCTTCCAATTTGTTGGAGTATGCATTTATTTCTTCTGATAAAGTGATAAAATCCGACTTTGGTATCGATTTCTTCTCAAAAGCAGCTATCATTTCATTGAGTTTGTGAGAGTTCTCGGCGATTTTAAGATGACCCTGAAGCTTTTTTTTCTGATTTGCAGTGAGGGCTAAATTTTTCTTAATTTCCTCTCCTTCAGACAAAAGAGCGACACATACACTTTTGCCTTTGCCTATCATAGCGTTATCGGCGTTCCCATCTGGCCAATAAGTTTCATAAACCGTCAACTGCCTATCTCCGTGGTGATTCGTTAACATATTTGCGCAAGAATTAGAATTGATAATTATAACTACGATTCAGTTCTGAATCAATTTAATACAGACGATAATAGCCTTACGACATCCTAGAATCTTAATAAATCATGCAGAGCTTTGACGATGGTCCAAGTTCCTCGGAATTGAGGATAGAGGACTGGTTAAACGTAAACCAACATGAACTTTGTGTCCGATCAACTCCTACCAATTTTACTAGCTGTTCATTTACAGAGACTAGTTCTCACTGTTTCATGAGATGATTGGACCTACACAAGGCCATTAGACTCGCCCTAGCAGTTTAGAAGTTAGCAAGTATTGATGGCTTCACGAGAATTTTGTTTTCATTGCTTTGAGCAAACTATTTTAAATGCCAAACGAGGACCATTTGATATCACCAAGTTCGTCTTCCTGACTGCATGATATATGACGGAAACTGGTCGAAACCAAAGTAACAAACTCTAACAAAACGGTTACCTAAGAGACAGCTTCCAATTAATTTCCTCTTACAAAGCCTACAACAGTGAAAAAAGCACTGTGATACTAGAGCTCCGAAGCGATTTAGATTCAAGTATGCCTCTCCATGGGTTCTAATCTCACTTTTGCTATTCATATTCTGCACTATTCTTCTAAAGAAAATCCTTCATTCTGATAGCGTCAATCAAAAAAGCTTATGTTTCTTAGATCTATCGCTGATTCTATTAATCTAAAATACAGCACAAAACACAAACTTTAATGGATTTCTTCAAGGGAACTATAAAATCTGTAAACCCACCCTCACTTTTCGCTTGAAAGGACTCTTTCTTCTCTTAGCTGACCCCTTCGATCAAAGCTATCGCGAAGAACACTTCAGAAGCTATAGTTAAGAACACATCGAAGATAACAGCTACTGTCACCACCCAATCCATAAAACTTATCAAATCGCTGGCCGAAGAAGAGATTCACCATGTCGTTCAGATTGAAGATAGAGTTTATTGGATGGCCTACCCTACAAAGGACAACATCGAAGTCTTGGTGAACACTCTGAATGATCTTAGCAAGGGGAGATTTTACATTTGGAACATAAGCGAGTTTAAATACGACACCAGCATTTTCAATAACAATGTATTTGCAGTTTTGCTCTATAAATTCATATCAATGGCGAGATAGGTCACAGAATTCAATTTCGTAGGATATCCATGTCCTCCGCTCTGCTTTTTATTTTCAATATGCAAGAACATTATGGAGTGGCTCAACGCCGATCGTGAAAATATTGCTGTGATGCATTGTAATTCTGCGATGGGAAGGACAGCGTTGCAAGTGTCATGTCTGCTTACTCTAATGAAGAAAGCAGGAAATCCTTTCGAAGCTTTCTCTCTCTTCTGCGCGGTAACCTGAGTTTTCCTCCGTCTAATAATATCCTCTGTTTAGAAACTTGGGAAAAACGACAACAGCGTACTTGGTTCGTCACAGCATAAATACCTGACCTATTTCTCAAACATCTTAGGTGGAATAAAGGTACTACAGATCATCTGATGTGTCAAGTTATAATAATCCTATAGCTCAATCCGAAAGTTCTTGTCCTTGAAAAGATTATTTTGAGCGAAGTTCCAATAGTAGCAAAAAGTGGTGGCAAAGATACTCAAGCTGAAGCCTTCAGACCGTACATCCAAGTTTTCAGAAATTCGAAAATCATACACAACGATTTATTACCGTAAAATCCTTTTCTTGTGAGGTGACAAGAGAAATTTTTTGTTTTATAAAGCACAACGAAACCTGTGTCTTATTCTACGACTGACTTGTCAATCTGGTTTGATATAAAAACGGAAGTCGAAGATGATTTTCTCATTCGATGCAGACATTATCGAAGCGAGACGGAGAGAGTATCAGCGTTTAGAATTTTTGCAAATACTGGATTCGTTTTGGATGATGTGTTGAGGCTCAAATATGTAATCTCTATCGTTTTCATTGAAAGCAAGCAAAAATATTGCTCTCGTTAGGATGAGATCGACATAGCTTCCGATATCGAAGTTTCAAAAGAGTTCTTTATCGATCTCGTCTTTAAGAAAACTGAGAGTAACCCACAAACCTTATGATATGTACCTTATCTAATAAATTACTTTCACAGCTGACAGCAAGGAGATCGAGGCTCTCTCTAACACAGCAGAACAATGCAAAAATTATGAATTGGTAGTCTGGGAACAACCTGTCCAAGCCGCTCCAGAGAAAAAAGAAAATGAGGAAGTGAAGGAGCCTGAGGCCGATACTCAGCCCAAACTTCAACAAACTGAAGAAAAAGTACCACAACATGAACCTCAGGAGCTACCTTCTGACACATCTACTAATACGAGCGTTCGGTCTGAAGGTGAGCAAGAGAAGATTGCCAAAGTGGCTCAATTAATAAGTTCTGAGGAGCAAAAAGACGAGGATAAAGAGATTGATGATTACATTAGTAGGCTTGAAAAGGAATCTATTTAATAAGAATTACAATATCGCAACAATCACTTCAACTGAACTTACTCAAATAATTTACAATCACAACAAATGCATTTGATTATATCTCATGTTTATTTATGGGTTCTAAAGCAACAAACCTAACTACATAGTGCTTATTTCACAAACTCAATTATCTTCAGAATGCAGATGATTCAATGCATTCAATCTTTAATTGTATCAAAAACATTTGAGGGCAGAGTTCCTTAGGCTTCAACATATATATAAATATCCACAAAACCGAAATAATTGAAGGCTCATTAAAAATCTAACACCTGAATGGTTATTTAATAGCCTGGATTTATTCATCATCATCAGAATATCGTATGCAATCTAAATAATTAGTAAGCAGTTATAAAGTGCAATCAATGATTGTGAAAACTGAGAGAGTCCAAGAAAGAGGTTCCTCGATTGGTATGTTTTCCCGACAGGGAGTCCTGACATCACTTATCAACTCTAACTTCAGAGACAAAGGATACAAGCCTCCTGCTCACCTCCATATGCGCAATGAAGCGGATTTAAGTACCAACGAGAGCGCATCTCGAGGGAAAAGTCCTCATTCTACCCAGGATCATTTCTTTAGATCAGTATCAAGGGAGAGAAACCCTCGTATTCATGTTCCTTTTGCTCCTGAGATTGGAAAGTATAAGCCAACCTTCAATTTAGTCACGCCGAAGCCACTTATATTTACCTTCAGTCCCATGCATAGTCCTACTCCTCGGCATCGACAACACATGCCAGCTTGCTTGGAGGCTGGTACAACATGTGAATTCAAAATCCGCGATCTCAACAGACAAATTGGCAGAAAACTCAAAGAAATTGAATCTTATAACCTAAACGTTCATGAGCTCTATAATGCAAGGCTTATTGAGAGAGAAATTTATCGGAAACTCAGTGACCCCGAAATTATTATGCTATTAGCTGGATCAAAAAGGAAAGAAAGGCAAGTGGTGGAAATGTCGCGTCTTGAAGAGCAAGTCCCGACTGCTGAGAAGGTCTATAAGATAGTCAAGGAAGTTGACAATTTAAGGAAAGCCTTGAACGAAATAGTGAGCAAAAACGCCCAAGTTTTAAAATCGAAAGAAGGGGAAAACCCCCCGCTGCCTAAGAAGCACGTAGTTCTCCCTATTGAATTCCAAAAGCAAACTGAAAGACCACCCACCGTTAAGAAGAATCACAGACACGCTTTTGAGGATCTCGACCTCAATCGATCTACGCTTGAAGGGAATTCGCATCGAGTGAGGAAGTTTGATGATTATACACCGCGTAAATCCGATCTCGTGATGCCTGGGAAATCCAAGCAAATCTATCATGTTCCAAACACGGCGTTTGATTTTGTTAGGCCTCGGACGAACGGTGCACAGATCAGAATCGATAAGCAAAAATCAAGAGATAAGGGATTTTATAAGGATTATTTGAACAGTTCCTGTGACTACTCGAATTTGAATGATGTGTCGCTGTTAATTTCAGCGAAAACGAAGGATGTGGTGAAGATGAATAAGACAACTGGAAGAGATGGATGGCTGGGTACGAAAACTCCTGTTCAAAATACCAAATCGAATGAGGTTTCACCGAGCAATAAAACAGGCCAGCCAAGAATGTTTTCTGCGTCGCAGAATCCCACACCCAGGGCAACTCGGCATCCTACACCGATCGCATCACGAATGCCAACGTCGAGAGGCGTGCCTCAGCGAGGAAGAACCCAATCTTTTGCAGATGCGTCTCAATACCTTAATTTTTAGAAATTTTAGAAGAGAATTAGATTGTTTTAAGTATATATTGTTAATACACAAAAAAGGGGTTTTTATAGTAAGTTTTTCGACATTTGCTTTGAAGTGCAACATGCTGTACTTTCTCTAATTGGAATGCCACCTTCTAAAGTACAAGGTTTAGTCAATCGGGTTGTTTTATAGCAATTCGAGGCCTCAAATACTATTATAAACTTGATAAACTAATTTTTCCTTAATAACCTATTATGCATTAATGATCTCTTCATTGGAAGGACAGTTGAACTGAATTTCGTAGTTCAATGAGCGAAAAATACATAGAAAAATCCAGTTATACAGTTATACAGCTTATCGTTTTCAAGCTTCATTGGGAAATCCGACAATGATTTGAGCATGTGTTTGTGGTGGTTGTCTTCGAAAAATTCTCTTATGAGAGCCAATTATTAAAAAGTAATTGATGAAAGTTTTATAAATATTTTTAAATTGATATCGAGTTTTCAAAATGGAGGGAACGCAATGTCTCAGAGGAATCAACCTTGCTACCCCCGAATTTAGCTCGGATTGTGTGAGATTTTCCTTCAAGAACGAGCAACTCTTCAAGGTACCTTTCGCAAAGGTGCAAAACTCGCAGATAATTAACAAAAACGACGTAACGATCGAATTCCCCTATGAGGATGCTGAACCGGAGTACTAACAAATTTCCGTTCAATGAAAGTTTAACACACATAATTTAGCGATGATGTTCTCTGCGAAATGAGACTAGCATTTCCTACAAAGAATGAAGTACTTGGCTTAGACCCACACTCAGTCCTAATACCACTTATACTTTTCAATCACATCATAGAATAAAGAGAAAGAGGATGCGGACAACGGTGATTTAACTCAGACCCCTGCGGAGATCTTTAATGGGAAGCTCATGGCTAAAGCTAAAATCTCCGAGAACGCCGGCGAAAGCATAGTTACCTTGCGTGAGCTCCCTCTTCTGCTGCCAAGAGGCAAGTACTCCTGTGACATGTATCGGAACTCGTTAAGACTTCATGGAGCGTCTTATAATTTTATCGTGCAATATAAACATATCATCCGAGCTTTCCTGCTCCCTAAACCTGATGAGGTATCTTCAAATTAGTATTATATTACTATTACCGCTCGGTTTAGATGAATATGATCTTCGTGCTGGGCCTAGAAAAGCCAATGAGGCAGGGGAGCACGAGCTATCCCTACATTATCATGCAGTTTAGAAAGGAGATAGAAGACACTCTTGTCCCTCGATTGAAACGAGACGAACTCAAGGACTCGTTTCCAGAGCTACAAGAATCTTATGACGGCCCCTTCTATGAGATCGTTGTCAAGGTGTTCAAAGCGATGGTGGGGATAAATATTATTATTCCAGGAACAGACAAAAATCCGGGGTGGAAAAGGTAACAATGATGCCAGAAAAATGCGGTTTATAATACAAATAATAGCACGAAAGGACATAGTGCGGTGAAATGCTCTGTGAAAGCTAATGAGGGACACCTATATTTCTTACAGAAAAGCCTGTTGTTCATTAATAAACCGGTGATTTACGTCAGAGCAGACGAAATAATAAGAGCAGATTTTCAAAGAGTAAGAAATTAGCGTGGATATATGACCAAGTTCAATGACTTGTTATTTTAGATATCGTCTACAACGGCTCAGAGTAAGATGTTTGACTTAGAATTGGTCTTAAAGAGTGGCCTAACACATGCTTTTGTGGGGATTGAGAAGAGGGAGTTCCAATTGATCGTTGACTTTTTCAAGCACAAGAAAATTGCCGTTAGGATGACAGAGGATCCGACAAATAAACTTGGCTTGAGTGATGGGTCAGATGACTATGAAGATGAAGGAGAAGACAAGGAAAATGTATCAAACTGCTCTGATTTGCTAATTATGAAATGATCTTCATAGGGAAAACAGAAGAAGTCAAAGAAAAAAAGAAGGGATGATGACGACGAAGATGATGAAGATTTTATTGCTAACGAGGATGAAGAATCAGAAGACGATTATGATGATGAATTAGACGAAGAAGATCTAAGGACTAAAGCGAAGAGTAAGAAAAAATAAATATACTGTAGTTGTTGTTGTCAGAGTTCAGGAGCAAGAAGATTTCACATTCTTTGCTTGTATGCACGAATTAATTATTATTGTGAATATCTATCTACTCATTGCTTGAAGAAGTATTCAAAGCAATTTTGTCATCTCTGTTAATTGAATTCCTTCCAAATAACTATTTATTGAGAAGTGATGTAACGCCTAAATTGTAGCTACTGAGAGAGCAAAGAACCTCGGAGGGTGCTGGCTTTTGTGTGGATCAAATTCTCTATGATTACTATTATTATTGAAGATGAGAGATACCTGGAAAGTAGTCTTCAAATTAGAAAAGCCGAGAATTTGATATTGTTATCATCTTATCATTCCCGAAATTATTTTTAATGGTTGTAATTCACATAATCGGTTCAATGAAATTTAGTCAAGAGTAACAGGAGAATGAATTTGTAAAGGATTGCTTGACTTTATTAAGTTACAATAAGCTAATATAATTTTTGTAGCTCAGTTAAATGAAAACGCAGTGTGCGGTTTCTTATATTATCCTCTAGACGCTAACCAAGTCGCTCAGCTAATTGCCTTCAAAGAGATTCTCATCAGCGTTATCCTTATCTTTGTCGTTATTGCTATCTTGATTTTGATTTGAGGGTTGCTGCTGTTGCTGCTGCTGTTGCTCCTGCTGAGGCTGTGATTGAGACTGTTGTTGTTGTAGTTGGCTTGGCTGTTGCTGTTGACTCTGCTGTTGTTGACTTGGTTGAGATTGTTGCTGCTGAGGACTGGATTGCTGCTGCTGTTGTTGAACATCGCCTTGATTATTCATTGCTTAGAAAAATTTAAAAGAAATACATTACCTTCAAAGTCTTCCATCTGTCTTTCTAACAAATAATTCACAGCAAGCTCTTCATCCTTATTACAGACAAGATATGCTTCCGCTGCTAGTCTTTTATCGAATCCAAGGGCTGCAAGCTAACAACAAATTAAAAATTATCGAAAAATCACAATGATCAAATTTTACACGGTCAATTGCAGCTTTCTCTTCGGCAGTGACACGAATAACTCCAGGTTGCGAAATACCTGCTCCTCCTGCTCCTCCTGCTCCTCCTGCTCCTCCTGGCTGGCTTTGTCCTTAATATGCACAAACATTTAATTATAAGCTCGCAAAAGTAATTTTTCAAACCTCCTGCTCCCTCACCTTCTAAAAGAAGTTTCAAGAAAGCTTCCTGATTTTGGGAGATCAACTGGAGCATTTGTGGATTAGTCTGTGCAAGTTGAGAGAGAATTGGTTGAAGGAGAGCTGGGTTTTGCTGGACAGCTGCTCTGAGTTGAGCGAACATGGGGTTATTCGCTAAACTTGCAAGTGGATTGTCTAAATGACAGAGTAGGTTTAATTATGATCTCAACTCAAAGAAATACCTGGTGAGAGGTCCGATGGGAACTCCTGCTGTTGTGGTTGCTGCGACTGCGTGAGACGAGGTCCAATTACTCCTCCTCTTCCACCGCTCACAGGTTGAGTCTGTGTAGGCTGAGTTTCTGGGATTCCCTTGAATTACATTAGAGAAACGCCCTTTGTCAATTTTACGTTAAAAAGATATTCAATGGCTCGATCAGGATTGTTGTAGGCTGCTTTGAGAGCCTTTATGACCTGCTCCTTCTCGAAACCCATGGAGCAGATTTCATCTACTGTCTAGAAAATCGAAAAGAATGAGAAGATGAGGAACCACTTTGACTAAAATTCACCTTATTCAGCTCTTCACCATGCAACAAAGCAGAAGCATGCTGGCTATATTCGTTAGCTGTTTTAGGTTAAGAATAAGAAACGTAGTCAACAATAGGAGTTAATACATGAAGGAGACGATTGAGTCTGACTTTGGCTTTGAGTCTGAGTTTGACTTTGAGTTTGGGGTTGCGTCACGGTTGTTGGCTGATTCATGCTTTCGATAAATTAATCAATTTACATGAAATTTAGAAAATTGATACCTTTGGGTTGTTGGCTTTGTTTCTTCAACAGGTTTGCTTTCGGTGGTTTGTTGTTTCTGAGGCTGAGCTGGTTTCTAGGTTCCAAATGAGTTGGTGAACATAAGAATTGAATTTTTCATTTATTTTGTTACTTTGCTTATCATCAACACGATGAAATCTCCGTCCTTGACTCCAAGAGTTTCCATTGTTTGATCATCGTTAGCGGTTTTCCCCCTCAAAATGAGCTTTTGAAGTGGAATTTCGAATTGATGCTTATCGTAGAGCATTGTTTTAACGTCAGTAATCTTCATGCATGAAAACAGTAAAGGTTAATGGGAAAATGAAATTGATGGGGTCTGCTTACCGTAGTGGAAGGCTCGACATCGAGCTCATAGAGGTCTCCCTTAATTGATTTTACGATTAGTTTCATTTGAACTCGGATACAGAGCGTTATTCAAGAGAAAGTTTATTTGAATATACAAATCTTGCAAATCTGATTGATTGCTGAAGTTCCCAGCAAAATTCTCATCTGATTTAATTCAGAATTTAAAAAATTAACTCATCATGAGCGTTTGTGAATATCTGACAGGTCAGCTTTACTGTAAACTTTTCAATATGAAGCAATTCAAGATGCACTTGTAACTTTTTCAATAAGATAATCTAAACTAAATCTCGAGTGTATCATTCGCTGTCCCATTGGAAAGATTCGTCAAGAATATTTTTGCCGAAGTCTGAAATTATTACATTGAGGTCAAATGATTTCAAAATAATGCTATCATGATATGGCTAATTCCAATGCAACCCAAGTGAATTGTGAATTAATTCCTTCAATGTCTGGGCTTTTTCATAGATCAAATTTAAGTGAAAATGATTGACATATTTGTTTTGATATCTGAAAGTTAATTCGACACTAAATTATGACAAAGATTGGTTCAAATCGATCCGAGGACGTTCAAACCAGAAATGTGGTAATTATATTTTCGATTTTCGAGACCGAGACGAAATTCAATAACCCAGCTCTGACAATATAAAGTTGCATGCAAACATTTTTTTTTTCAAATTTGAGAGAAGATAACTCACAACTTCATATTTAGATCGCTTTTCATTCGAAAATGCGATTTATTTATTCACATATTGCACGTTCGAGATTCTGTGTGGAGACGCTTCAGAATTAATATCACCTCATCTTGACACTCCAACCTTTTCAATTTTATGTATGCTTGTGCGAAAAAAAAAAGAAAGAAATAACTTCCGGTTATCAAATCCTGAAATTGAATCTTAAGAAATTACTGATTTAGGCCCTTCGCTAAGAGCCTATTCATTCTCTCTGCTTAAGTTTTGTTATAAAATATTTTATAGCAAGAAAAAATATTAAATATTTCAAAGTTCTTTCATTTAGAAATAATATATATCTTTGATTCACATGAAAAACCAAATCCTGAGACGGTTTCCACCAAGACAATATTCAACTTTCAAACTGACAAATCGCTTCAAATCAACAAATAAATTCCCTTTCAGATTTTAAAAAAACGAAATTGAGGTTTTTGTAGACAACGACATTTAACTGAACAATAAGATGAAATTTGAATAAATCTGCTTTGGCTGCTGCTGCTTTACAATTTAACTTGAGATAACAGTCTTTCTCTGTATCGGAAAAATATGACTGGGTCGACATATAGCGTAAAATTGATATAATTCAGAAACTCAATTTCGAGTAAGTTGATTTCTTTCTTGGAGATACCACCCACCCTCGAATAATATTCATTATTATAATACCTGTCGTCAAAGAACTTGGCAGCAAGCATCACAGCCGTAATGAGCAATCTATTAGCAACAGAAGTTTTTACTTAAAGCGCTGAAGATAGAACTCTACCTGTGTATGTTTAGCGATTTGATTATAAATGATTTGTTTCTTTCCGTGATTCGATCAATATATATCAGAGCCAGGATCAAGCACTCATCCGAGCAATGAGAGCACGTTGCTATACGTTTTAGGTAGTCTTTTATTGAAATCGAGGGCACACTTTTCGCCGTGAAGCCCGAAGCATGATTATCCTCAAATTTGTCCGTTTCCTTCAAGATTACCCCCAGGACGAGAGCGATGATCTCGACTAAAGTCGGCATGCTGACCAATTTTGCACCGTTCATGGTATAAGCATCCTCGTAGCTGATCTTATCATCCTGGATGACTACATTGTTTTCGTTGAACTCCACTCCCTGATTTTCTATATCCATTTCTTTACTAGCATCCATCTCCACGCGTAGTTCCTAGTCTTTTTGCTGGAGAACGTCCGGGTTAGACTTGATTTTGAAAAAGTGGCTAAATTTACTTTGATAGATGGGAACCTCCTTGAAGATTTCGGATAAATTAAAGATATTTTTTTCCTAACTGTTAATGAGAGGATATATATTCAATAGGTGTGAAAGCTAATAGTCGAGCTATTATAAACTCTTTCAGAGTAAATTTGTAAATTGTGTTAAAAATGACGACATGCTCCATTAGACCGAATAAGATACAAGCCCACTCTTCCTAAGAAGAGAGAGGCAATGGTAGAAATTAATGAAAAGATAGTATTATTATTGGGAGGAGAGGAGATAAAGTGGTTCTTTTATATGCGATCTACTTTGCAGGAATATTAGGGGAAAAAAAGCAGTCTTCATATTGACTAACGGAAAAGTTCGATTCGATGTTTGGAAATTTTCGAAAAAGAGAAGTTTAAAATTAGCAGGTTTTACTTCATGAAGAAATTAAACAAATTGATTCTTGATAATCTCTAAAATATCTTTCGAAAATACTCTTCAAGAGACTAATCGAAAATACTCTTCAAGAGACTAATCGAAAATCGATTTATTTCGCTACATAAGAGCCAAGGGATCAGTTAGTTCTTGAGGAAATTCTATAGTAGGAGCTAGAAATGAGAAATTGAGGCGAAACTAAACTCTAAAATCAGACCATTGCTGTGTTTCTTAGAGTCAATAGCTTGATTCGGCTCTGGTTAGGCTGTATTCAAATTTCATGTAAAGGAGATGACCTATATGTAAAACTCAGTGAAGCTTATAAAAGCAACGAATGAATATAAATTCTCACAGGCTTCTACATCGTACGTTTTGCGAGATCAGGCGCTCCTTTGATGAAATACCTGATTATAAACGCTCCTCTTGGGATAGATTTCAGTTCATACCCCACTTTCCTGCTCTTAATAATACATAAATTATTCCTCTCTAGCGTTATTTCCTCATCTTTAGCGGTCGTGCTATCCTCGACTATTTTCATCTTCATTTTTAGGTTGGTACTTCCACTGTCACTGGCAATCAGCAACAGCCCTGTCAATTTAACTCCTGTGTCTTTATCCTTCTCAAAGGAAGAGTCTAAATGCATTTTATGGAAACCATCATCGCCTTGGTAGAAGGAAATCAAAAACTGCTCTCCAATCTGAAGATAGAGACTCGCCTTGAGATTTAGCTCGAATGGAAGCGCCGACAATGCTCGGAGGACGTCGCACAGAGCTTTAACTTTACTGGAAACCTCGTTCATGTTCACGTATAAGAACTTATCGTTTCTTTGGGATTCTTCTGATGAATAAATACGCTCAAATCGGCCTTCATATTCAAAATATTGAAGCTCTTTCAGCAACGCTTGTGAGAAATCATTATTTATATAACCTTTGGATACTGCATAGTGTTTTGTCATAAGATTGCTGATGAATTGAGGCTCCAAGAAATTCAATTCAACCCCTGGATACTTCTCTCTCCATGTCGCTGGGGTTGCAAGAAGCAAGGGCTGTTTACTATCGATAACAGATTCCTTTTTGATTTCCTTCTGAAAGAGTTTTGTCAATTCCTGGGTCGTTCCTTCTCCCAACACCTGATTTAATACAAACCCTTCTGCTTGGCGATCCCAGGGAAGTCCGTCTTTGATTCCATGTTCTTTGATCTTAGTAAATCTAGGCGCAAGGTTGTGTAGAACATTCGGAAGAATATCTCTGAGATTCCAATCGGAAAGGAACTCCTTCAGCGCCTTTTGAGTCGGGCTCATTTTCTCCTCAGGCACGAAAAATTTGGATGCGACTATAGTTTCAATGCACTTGCTGTGATCGTGGCCAGATGGATCATGATGGTGATCGTGGTGATGATGATGCTCTTTATGTTCCTCTTGTTTTTGAAAGTAGTACTCGTTGATTCTGGAAAAAGCTTCAGCCTCCTTAGGGTCAATAGCCAGCAGAATTCTGTGAAGGTTAATGTACTTTTCGCGGAAGATATCGATCAATTGTTTGGTTTCTTCTTCGCCCAATTTTTTCATTTCGCTGTTTCAGTTCAAAATTTTGTCTTTTAGTTGAATTATCAAATATACAAAATAAAAATTTTCTGGATTCGATCTGAGCATTCAGGTTCATCAATAACCTGAATGAATAAATCTTCAAAATTGTGAGATTCTTTCTTACAGCGTGGCTACGTAGGCAGGAAGACCTGCTACAACATAATAAGAATGGAAACACGTAGCTGCTAGTTAAAACCACTCAATTTTCAAATATCATTGGATACTCAATTTTAAAGCAAATAATAATAACAGCTGAGATTTACTCAGTTAAAGGGAAGGTTATTGATGAACCTATTCAATAAATCAAACATTGGCTCAGGTTGGTCATTTGGCGTGACATGGCCAGATTTCAGAATGGTGAGATAGGTATAATTCAAATAGTTCTTGTAGAAGCCAGCAATCTTTCCATTAACGTTCCAGAGCTTTTTTGGCTGCATTTCTATGTCATGCATTCCATCCCAGTCTACAGATCTCAGATAATCAGCTACGCCGCTGTATTGAACTGCAGTATCATCTTGACATGCATAAGCGAGAACTTTGATGCTTCGCAGGAGAAGAGGTAAACGATCGATGTAAGAAATCGTTAAATCGGCATTCATGTTATTGTATATGACATCAGAGCAATCGATGTATTCAATTTTATTTGCAATTCCTAAAATTGTCTGTGTAGTGTTCAGTTTAAGCCAGTCAGTCGAACCATCTTCTGGATCCCATGGATCTGTATTGAATTTTCTAATGTCGAACTCATCAACCAGTGTGACTTTTTGAGCATAGTGGGTTTTATAGTTTGTAAGGTCGGATGCATATTCGTAATCTCCGCTCAGCATTGCTTGTACGGCTGTCAATTCTATTCGATGCATATAGTCTCTTATCTTTTGTGTTGCAACACTTCCTGTATAATAGTAATCGGATTCCATTGGAACTTGTCTTAGACCATCAGTCCAAGGTGCACCAAGCACTACACCTTTAAGCTTAATGTAAGAGTTAGATGTGTTTGTGAGAAGCTGATAAGCAAAAGCTGGAATATAATGGCCAGCATAGCTCTCTCCCACGATGTACAAGTCATTGTTTATGAAATTTGGGAAGAGCTGATAAAATCGAGCAATAAAGACTTGGAAATGCACTGTTGCCTGCTCGGTAGTTTTGATCACTTCTCCTCCCAAGGCATTTGAGAAACCTGTGCCTACTGGCTGATCAATGGTTAGCAGGTGTCCTAAAGTGTTCCAAGTTAGGTTTCTAGGTGAAAGAGGGAAACCTTTTGCCTTCGACCCAACACGAATCGGGCCAAAGGCACTAAAAGCACCAGAAATTGAAGCGCAACCTGGGCCTCCATCAAGCCAGATGATAAGTGGGGCATCTTGATTAATAGACCCATTGTTAAAGCCGTAGAGAGTGTAGAAGATGTTTGAGCCGGTTGCATTATTAACTTGGATAAAGCCAGTAAAGAGATCGCCTCCGAATGGTAGAGCTGAGCTGTTAGAAATGTTTGTTTTCTCAGGATATGGCTCCAGAGCATTCGCACACAGAACTACAGCTACTAAAACTAAGAGTAATTTGTACAATAACATTTTAGTGATTTTCTTCATGAATATAATAACTGTGAAGTTGATTTTAAACTTTTTGATCTGCAATTCACGATTCTTAGATGCATTCTGGTACGAAATTTAAAGTTTTGAGGAAAGGTGTGCATGAATCTAAAAAGGAAATAATGGGTAAATATGAAGACAGAAGAATCGGCCAAGAAAGAGAGGTCTGAATTTGATCGAATTTATACTCTAAGCAAAACTCTCTGAAATCGAACCGAAGAGCTGATTGGAGAAGTTTGATCGAAAAAATGATTTGCGTTCATAATTATTGACAATTTCTGAGACAGGATGTTTATTGCGGTGTCAGAAGGTAGTCACTTATATTCGATATTCTTGGTTATTTCTCGAATTTGTGTGTATGAAAATGATATAATTTTAGCAACGAGCAATTGTGATGTAAAATTGACTCAATTAAAGGGAAGGTCATTAATGAACCTATTCAATAAATCATATGTAGCTTCGGGCTGATCATTTGGAGCCACATGACCAGATGCAAGAATAGTTAAAGCCGTATAATTTTGATAGCTCTTGTAGAAACCGGCCAGCTTGCCATTGACATTCCACAGTTTTTTCTGTTGTTTCTCAATTTCATGCATTCCATCCCAATTCACCAATCTCATAAAATTAGCAATACCAGTGTATTGAACAGCAGTATCATCTTGGCATGCATAGGAAAGAACTTTGATGTTTTGTAGCAGAAGTGGTATACGGTCCATGTAGGACATGACAATATCAGCATTCATGTTCGAATATATTGTATGATTGGAATCGACATAATTGACTTTATTTGGAATTCCTAAAAGCAATTGTGTGGACGTCAGATTCAGCCAGTCTATGGTTCCATCACCTGGATGTCGTGGATCGGTAGTGAATTTTCGGTAATTCAATGAACCAACTAACGTGAGCTGTCTGGCATAATCGCCTTTATAATTATTGAGATCCCCTGCATACTCATAATCTCCTAGGAGCAACGCCTCGTAGGCCGTGACTTCTATTTGATGCATATAATCTCGTATCTTTCTATTTGCAACGCTCGCGTAATAGTAAAAGTCACCCTCGGTTGGGACTTGTCTAAGACCATCAGTCCAAGGTGCACCGAGCACCACACCTTTAAGCTTAATGTAAGAGTTTGATGTGTTTGAAAGGAGCTGATGCGCAAATGCTGGAATATAGTGACCAGCATAGCTCTCTCCCACGATGTATAAATCATTGTTTAGGAAAGTTGGGAAGAGTTGATAAAATCGAGCAATAAAGTTTTGGAAATGAACTGTTGCCTGATCGGTTAGTTTGACTACTTCTCCTCCAAATGCATTTGAAAATCCTGTGCTTATTGGCTGATCAATAGTTAGAAGATGTCCTAGGTTGGTCCAGGTTAAATTTCGAGGGGCAAGTGTAAAATTATCCTCCTTTGGGCCAACACTGATAGGTCCAAAGTGTTGTAACGGGCCTGAAACTGATGCACTCCCAGGGCCTCCATCAAGCCAAATTATCAGAGGGGCATCTTGACTAATAGACCCATTGTTAAAGCCATAGAGTGAATAGAAGAGGTTTGAACCGGTTGTAGTGTTGACAGTGATAAATCCAGTGAAGATATCTCCTTTATAGGGGAAATACGAGCTGTTGGAGACATTAGTTTTCTCAGGATATGGCTCCAAAGCATGAGCATCCAGAGCACCAACTACGAAAAAGAGGAGTAATTTGCGCAATAACATTTTTGTGAATTTCTGTATGAATATCACTGTGAAATCATGTTAAACTTTTTAATTTACAATCCACTAAATTAATTCAGGATTTTTGCCCAAAATGAATCATGAGAAACCAGCAAAGCTTTTTGAAGCGAAGATTTTTACATAATAAGAATCAACAATCGCTTATATTCGAGATTCTTGGACGTGTCTCAAGTTTTACTTATGACCAATGATATGCATAAGCAACGAGCAAATATCATTTAGATTTACTCAATTAAAAGGAAGATCATTAATGAATCTATTCAATAAATCATACATCGCCTCAGGCTGATCGTTTGGTGCCACATGACCAGATGCGAGAATGGTTAAAGCTATATAATTTTGATAGCTCTTGGAGAAACCTGCGATTTTTCCATTAACATTCCAAATTTTTTTGGCCTGCATTTCAATTTCATGCATTCCATCCCAATCCACCAATCTCATAAAATTAGCAATACCAGTGTATTGAACAGCAGTATCATCTTGACATGCATAGGAGAGTACTTTGATATTTTGAAGCAGGAGCGGTATACGGTCCATGTAGGACATGACGATGTCAGCATTCATGTTCACATATACTGAATGATTGGAATCAAGATAATTCACTTTATTGGGAATTCCTAAAAGTAATTGTGTTGAGGTCAAATTCAGCCAATCTGCAGCTCCATCACCTGGATGCAGTGGATCAGTAGTGAATTTTCTATAATCCCGAGAACCAACTAACGTGAGCTGTCTGGCATAATCGCCTTTATAATTATTGAGATCTCCAGCATATTCATAATCTCCTCTCAGCAACGCCTGGTAGGCTGTGACTTCTATTTGATGCATATAATCTCGTATCTTTTGATTAGCGACACTTGCAACATAATAAAATTCACCCTCGGTTGGGACTTGTCTAAGACCATCAGTCCAAGGTGCACCGAGCACTACACCTTTAAGCTTAATATAAGAGTTTGATGTGTTTGAAAGGAGTTGATGAGCAAATGCTGGAATATAGTGACCAGCATAGCTCTCTCCCACGATGTATAAATCATTGTTTAGGAAAGTTGGGAAGAGTTGATAAAATCGAGCAATAAAGTTTTGGAAATGAACTGTTGCCTGATCGGTTAGTTTGACTACTTCTCCTCCAAATGCATTTGAAAATCCTGTGCTTATTGGCTGATCAATAGTTAGAAGATGTCCTAGGTTGGTCCAGGTTAAATTTCTCGGCGCAAGAGTAAAATTATTCTCCTTTGGGCCAACACTGATCGGTCCAAAGTAATGAAAAGCACTTCCGATTGATGCACTTCCAGGACCTCCTTCAAACCATATTATAAGTGGGGCATTCTGGTTGATCGACCCATTGTTAAAGCCATAAAGTGAATAAAAGAGATTTGAACCAGTTGTCGTATTGACGGTGATAAATCCAGTGTAGATATCTCCGTTATAGGGGAAGTTTGAGCTGTTGGAAATGTAAGTTTTCTCAGGATACGGTTCCAGAGCATTCCCATACAAAGCACCAACCACTAAAATTAAGAATAACTTGTATGACAGCATTTTTCCCAATTTCTTCATGAGTTCGATTTGAGCTCGTTATTTAATGAGAGTTTTAGATTCTAATCAATTGCGATTGAATTTAAACAAAATTCGGAATTGATAAATCAATAGCTTCAACATGAGTCATGAAAGCAGTATATTTGCCAAATGTAATAGCAAATTTCTTTGATCTGTGAAAACTCTTGCATATATTAATAAACTATGAAGCACCGTTATAATTTAGGCATTTTCATTTAGTTAAAAGGAATAGTATTAATGAATCTGTTCAATAAATCATACATCGGCTCAGGCTGATCGCCGGGAGCCATATGACCCGAATCGATAACGGTTAGATAGGTGTAATTCAGATTACTTTTGTAGAAACCAGCAACCTTTCCATTAACATTCCACACTTTTTTCGGCTGTACTTCAATATCACGCATTCCATCCCATTCGACAAACTTCAAAAACTCCACAACCCCACTATATTGCACAGCCGTATCGTCTTGGCAAGCAAAGACAAGGACTTTAATGTTTTGCAGGAGGAGCGGTAAGCGATCTATGTATGATATAGTCATATCAGCCATCATGTTGCTATATACTTCCTTAGAGAAGTCGCCATAATCAACTTTGTAAGGTATTCCTAGCATTGATTGAGTAGACGTCAGATTCAGCCATTCATTAGTGCCATCATCTGGATTCTCTGGATCGTTCGCAGATTTTCTGTAACTGTCATCGCTAGCTAACGTAAGTTGTCTGATATATTCTCCTTTATAGTCAGCTAGATACGATGCGTATTCATAATCTCCACTCAATATCGCTTGAACAACTGTTATTTCCATTCGATGCATATAGTCCCTTATCTTTTGATTCGCGATACTCCCCACGTAATAGAAATCGCCTTCAGTGGAGACCTGTCTGAGGCCATCGGTCCAAGGAGCACCGATTACCACACCTTTCAACTTTATGTAGGAGTTAGATGTGTTTGAGAGTAGTTTATGGGCGAAAGCAGGAATAAAATGTCCGGCATAGCTCACCCCCACCATGTATAAATCATTGCCGATGAGATTCGGAAACAACTGATAAAACCGAACCATAAAAGCTTGGAAATGTTCTGCTGCTTGATCAGTTGTTTTGACGGCTTCTCCTCCGAAAGCATTTGAAAAACCTGTTCCTATTGGCTGATCGAGGGTGAGGAGATGTCCCAGAGTGTTCCAAGTGAGGTGTCGAGGTGAAAGAGTGTAGTTCTTGTCCTTCGAGCCAACACTTATCGGTCCAAAACGAGCAAAAGGACCGAAAACTGAATCGCAGCCTGGACCCCCAGCGAGCCAAATGATAAGGGGAGCGCTCTGGTTGATAGACCCGTTATTAAAACCATAGAGGGAATAAAAGATGTTTGAACCTGATGTATTATTGACAGGAATAAATCCGGTAAAGATGTCTCCTTTAAATGGGAAATAGGAGCTATTAGAAACGTTTGTTGCCTCAGGATAGGTGTGCAGCGCATGAGAATGTAAAGTAATTGTCAGTAAAACAATGAGTAGCTTGTAAAAAAGCATTTTTACTGATTTATTCATGAATTTAACTATTATTCATTAAATGAAGCGAAAATCTTCTTACATAGTAGATAAGACTAAATTCGAATCATTATTTGGAAGCAAGCAGAGCGGTAAATGGATCATAGTTCAAGAAAACTCCAGAGTAATATAGTACATCAATATCAAGGAGGAATTGTGCTTTGGATTTCAAAAGCCTGATTTTGATAGTTACAATTTATGTTTCTCGATGAATCGCGAGTTTCTTTGAAGTTTACCATGAACTTACTACTAAACTACTAATGTCTCACATCAATTCAATAAGGGTAAAAAGCATGTTTATCTTGCTGGAATGTAACCGAATCGATTTGGATATATATCCGCTTAGCTTGCAATTCAAAGAATCAAAGCCCAGATTAAATAGAAAATATATATTAATAGCGAATATCAGGGATATGCAACTTCAAAACTTAGAATTCATCTCTCAAGAATACATCCAAGTCGGAGCTACCAACAAGAACTGCATGCGAGTTCTGCCATCCACTGAGCAGAAAAAATCGCAGAAGAGTTAGCATTACTTTACTTTTCTCCACTAATCGGATTTATTCAGTTGTTGTCGGAGATGATTCCGGAACCATGAGCTGTCTCGAGTTCAAAAAAGGAGAATTGGACATCAAATTCAAAACTCCTCCTGTCACAAAGGACATATCTCGCGTCGAACTCGTTGGAAATCAATATAACGCGCGCGATAAGATATTCTTCTCGGCCGGCATTTTGATCCGAGGCTACAGCAAACAAGGAAAAGAATTTTTCAAATTTGACACAAATCTCACGGAAACAATCCGCTCCTTTGGCGTTGAAGAAAGTCGCGTTTGGACTGCTAGTGTAATTTGAATCGACTCCTGCGGTTAATGAATTATTCACCTGCTTTAGGACTACCTAATGAATGAATTCGAGTTTTTGAAGGACAAAGTTATTGATAAAGCATACTTCTTGTCTCCAGACAAGATAAACGATTTATTTGTGCACAGCATCGTTGATCAGAAATCCTACAACCCAATTCTCGCCTGCCAAGTAAGCAGTCTTACTGCATATATCTATATATTAACTCTTCGCAACATTAGGACAAGACCATTCGTATGCTACATGAGCAGAACGTTCAGTACTCTTTCAACGTCCCTGCTGCAGGAAACTGCATCCAACCGTATTTCAAAGCTGCTAAATTGCCTCCAAGCAAGGCAGAAATGGACAAAACAGTGTTGTTTGGTCTGAATGATGGAACAGCGATTAATGTAGTTTTTGGTGCAGAGAAAGCCGCCTTGGTCTGGAGCATCAACCCGCAGGACAGGCTTAGAGCAAGTGGAATTTCATTGCTTCAACCGTTGGATTTCTTTAATAAAGGAGTGAATGATCTTATCATTACTCGAGACGACTCAAGCATTGAATTTTACTCGTTAAATTCAGAGCGTGTATACGAGCTCCAGTTCAAAAACGAACTCAATGAAGGTATCACCTCTGTCGATTTCGGCCAAATATCGGTGCCTGGGGTCAACGAGTTCGTTATCTCGACGTATTCTGGAAAGCTGATCGGTTTCCTTGATGCTGAGGATGTGATGAAAATGGAAGGAAAGACCGGTGAGAGACAAGATGCGAGAGAGAATGAGAAGAAAATTAAACTGCTCCATCAAGAAATCGATAAACTAGTCCAAACGATCAACCAATTGAAAGCAGAGTCCCAAGCCGAGAACAGCCAGAATCAGAACGTCCCTACAGTTGCTAACACATTCAAAGTTAATTACAAAATCAGCAAAAACAGTGGAGATAGCTCCTATTCGATTCATATTGAAAGTCAGTTCCCAATGGAAATCGTCGCTTTGGAATCTCGCGTCAGAATGGAACTAGTCGAACAAGCCTCAGGTAATGCCATCCTTTCGCTTTCTCCAGGAGATCCTGAGCATAAATGGGCATTCTCGGCCACGTACCGTTTTGTCGAGAACAAAATCTCGAAATTTGAAATCAAAATAAAAACCGTTGAAGGCCAGTATGGAGACATCACCGCCTATGTGATCCCTTACGCGAGCCCTAAGACAGCGCAAGTGCTCAAGATACCCGTTAAGCCGCTCTCCCTTCACGAAAGATATGGTGGAGTAAGCTTTTGTTTTCAATATACGTCCTCTTAACAGCAATCCTTTAGAAAATTAATGAGAGCGAAATACCGATGAACACACTCAGGATTAGCGGACAGTTCAGCAAATCTGATATTCATATGTGGACTAGCGCGTGTCTTCCAGATATCCCAGCCAATTTCGATGACGAAGAAGTAAAATAATCTGCGAGTGTCAGCTCTAATCATTTCTGTATTAGGTGAGCATTAATTTCAAATCGTCGTTTATTGGTACAGTACTGACCTGCTTCTTCAAAGCTGGAGAAGGAATCTTCAAATCGGATTCCGTGTCGACAATTATGATCATTAAGGATGTCATTTCGAACCTTGCGTCTCAGCGCAGCATTTCCATCAATATTGACATGAAGCTGAATGATGATTCAATTAGACGGGTTATCGGATTGATGGGACCGAAGTTTGAGTATTATAACTCGGTTAATTTACAATATCAGCTCTTGCTAGCTCTGAAAGAGCTCAAAAACCAGGTACTTCCGATATGTGTTAGATCATTAACCATGGAAAATGTCTTTTCTTAGGAGTCGAATTTGGATTTCCTCTCGAAACAGAATAAACAGATCCTTGACGATGAAGAGACTATTACTAAACTTTATAAGGAGCAGCCAAAGAGACTTGAATACATGAAAGGCTATCTCGTGGACCTGTACAACTATTCTTCCGAAATTTGTTTCTGAAAAGAAAATTAAAAATAATAGGTATGTGGATCGTGCAAAATACAAGGGAATAAACTTCGGAGCAAAGATGCAAAATTTATACAACATATTGGAGAACTTTGAAACTGAGAAAACGATTGAATTCTTCCTCCAAAATTAAGGTCTTCGTGCATTTGGGTTTATTTGCAGTAATTGAATCGAAAAAACCGCGATAAATTTGTTCTATTTCGTTTTTAAAACGCTGGTTTGAACACCATTAATCTTTCCTAAAAACTATCATACTCAAGATCTCAAAAGGAATATGTGTAGAGATCTTAGTTTTGGTGTCATTGTGAGTAGGCTGGCCGAATAATTAAAGCGAATTACCAGTCATGTTGCTGATCTAAAGCTCTTTAATTTATTACTTCGCGCACTTTCAAGGCATATTTGCTAGATCTTGGCTCTTGGCTTTTTCGTTTATTGCTTACTCAAGTATTTTAAAGAAATATGAAAATGTCCTGCCAACTATGATATAAGACATTGTTCAACACTGAAATTTTGTGCAAATTATCTATCATTGAAACCTGGCTCAAATAGAAAGTTATTACATTTGTCTGTTTCGCATAAATCATTTTGCAATCTACTTCTAAACTGTGCAGTGATGACTACTATGCTCAATTATTCGAGGAAAACTATTGACTACTATTTTTATTATTTCAGAGCCTTTCATCATAATAAAGTAAGTTTTAGTGCTGTAGTAATAATGGCAAACGATTACACACTTCCTTTGCTTGCAATAATAAGCAAAATTGGAATTCACTCAGTATTTTTCAGCTCATCAAAATTATCAAAAAATAGGTTGAGCTTTCAATTAACAATTTAATGATGTGTAGAGTAAAAACATATTTATTTAAATTTTGCGTTGGTATCAATCGGTCACTAGGAAAGAGATGAGATTCTTTGATACACTTTACAACATTATTCTTGAATGCAGACAACTTTACCAATATAATCATGTCTTTATTAGGACCTATAAACAGAGCTTAATACCAGCACCTAAAATTTTTTTGAAATTTGAATTTCAAATTATGAGTTCATTCTTATCAAATATCAGTTCAAAAATTGCTACCTTTACCGAAACACGAGATATAATGAAGAAAGAGAGAGGAATACCTCATCGAATTCAGATTTGGGTTCTATTCTACCAATACTCATATCCATCAAGGAGTCTTTTGAGTTTTTAATAAAGAAATAAATAAAAGATTATAATTTAGTAAATCACACGCCAATAAATCATTTAATAAAAAAATCTCTTGTTTATCTCGAAACATCTCCAAAATGAGCAACAACACACCCAATCGCTTGCATAGGGAAAACCAGTTTACATTTGAACCATCTAGGTTGATGTGTAGTTCCAAAGCTTTATTTGTGCCTTTAAACGAAACAATAAACCTAATTCACTTAAAGCTCCAAAACTTAGGCAGTTACTTTTGCTGCTGTACTTGAATCCTTTAGACTTCTAAAATTTAGATTGAGATCGGTTAAGGCGGAAAAGAGATTGAGCAGGTATAAAATCTTATCAGAAAATCGAAGTTGCTGCGCTATCTCCATTCATTTCCTTTGAGAAATATTTTAAAAAATCGCCTATCTAAGCCATGTATCACCAACTAAAGTGAAATACGTCATTTGCAGTCATCAATATATATAGGATTGGTGATGAATTATCGATACCTTTTTATTTATTTCTCTGTCATCAATCTCCTTTAGTGATAAGACGAGCTGAGGATTAAAACATAATTGCTATTCACTCGACTTCAGAAAAAACACTACTGTTCGTAAAGATCAACATTCCAAAAAAAAAAACAATGAAAATCAAGGACCTAATGCTAATTTTTACGAGAAATTGATGGGCTAGAAATCAGTTTTTGGGGACAATTTCAGCCCCATTTTCGTAGTTTACTTGCTTTTTCTTATGTCTAATACATACTTATTCTCAGAAAAGAATTGGTTTCTAACTCATGTCAAACGCTGAAACTTTTAATTAAAGAGTAAAGAGCTTCATGGGTTTCGCAATAAATTAGGCTCAAGTTTTAAGTCATAAACAAGAACTTGATTTGGAATTATTAATAATTTCATAACTTCTTCCAATGAAAATCAACATCAGTATTCTTATCATCTTGTTTTGCTTTGCAATCTCTGCCCAAGCAGACATTGTGAATTCGACCGACGTTTACGATTCTGATTTCGTTTCCAACTCACAAGCTGTCGTGAGCTCTCAAAGAGTCCGAAACTCTGTGCAAGTTTCCCTATCCACTGATGTTTCTGACTCCTCTTATATCTCTGGAAGTAAATTTGTCACAAACTCCCTTCATGCGGAATGGACAGTTACTACGTCCGTAATTCTCAAAGAGTAAGAAATTCGTCATACGTTACAGACTCATGTAAAAGCTTTCCTCACCAATTTTCTCACATCTTCTAGATAACGTAACACATTTCGCTTATATCACTCGATCTGCAGACGGCAACATAGCTGTCTATGTCAATAGCTCACGTAAAAGATAGCTTCTTTGCTTCATAGAAATTGACCCTGGGTTTTATAGGAGGGGTAAGTAACTCGACCAATGTGGCTGGCAGCAGTTTTGTTGACCATTCTATGGACATCGAAAACTCATCGGAAGTGGCCATGAGTAGAAGCGTCAAAAACTCGTTTAGAGTTATGAATTCAACAAATGTAGTGGACAGCAATAATGTGTTCCACTCTGCGTATGTCAGAAATTCAACGAATGTTGAATTTAGCGTGAATGTCACTGGAAGCTCAAATATTAGATATTGCAAAAATATCCACAATAAGTCTAATTTAGACTGCTCGGCGCTCACCATCGAATAATAGCTTGGGCAAATTCCAGAGAGAAAAAGCAAAAGCAGGTAGCTTATCAATTGGGCAGGGAATTTTGGTTAAGTGAATTCATGGTCTCAACCTTTGGAGTCAAACTTTACATTTTGAAAGCTCTCTATGCATAAAATTAAAATAAAACTCAAAATTGATTAGTTGGCTAACATACAAACAAAGAGGGAACAGAAGTCCTTTTTCTGAACTCATCTACATTTTAGTATCACGGATCATTCTACAATTCTCTAAAGTTAAGGATTAACAATCATCAATAACATTTTGCATCTCTTCGAATCAATTCTCAACAATTTTGCGAGAATGGGTAGCTAATGTTAGTTTGGGCAGGCAAGTGAGCCTTTCTTATCGGAAGCTAGTATTTTTTATCGCAGTTTTTCATAATAAACGATATGAAGCGATCGAAAATATCGGTTTCTCGGGCTTAAATAATAAAATGGGCAATCGAAATTTGATGGTTTTGGATGACAAAGCCCTATTTCCATTAGTTTTCGCTTCGAAGACACCGGTTGATCCTTTATCTTGTGCTAAACATCGCAAAAATTCCGTTTTTTTTTCTCACGATAAAATTAGATTCCTTACTTCGAAACTTTATGAATTATAAAATATATTGCTCCTGAGGCTCAAGCTTTTTAAATAAGAATTAAACTCTTTCTTTGGAACTATAAATAATCGATAAATTTCACAATGAAAACTGTCGGAATTCTCTTCATCTTGTTCTCGCTCGCAATCTCCACTCACGCAGATATTGTGAACTCGCTTTTCGTTTTCGATTCAGATTTCGTTTACAACTCAAAATATGTTGTCAGCTCGTTTAGAGTCCATAATTCATTACAAGTCAGCCATTCCACAGACGTCACTGAATCTTCTTATGTCCAATCAAGCAAATTTGTCACAAATGCAACCCACGTAGGCATGAACAGCTACAATGTGCGCAATTCCGTAAAAGTGTATAATTCATCATTTGTCTCAGATTCAAGTACCCAAACTCGTTAAACCAATTCCTTACACATCCCCTTAGAGAACGTAACCCATGCGGCTTACATCATATTGACACCCAACAGCACCGGTCATGTCATTCCAACCGTATATGTGAATAGCTCTCGTAAAATATGCCCCTTTTATCTAAAATCTAACTCGCATTTATTTCAAAGGAGGAATCAGAAACTGTAGAGACGTGGCTGGTAGCAGCTTTGTGGAAAACTCGGTCGGTGTTGAACACTCGTACGAGGTTGCAGAGAGCATTAATATCAGAAAGTCTGCAAGAGTTTACAATGCATCTGATGTGATCGACAGCAGCGACATATCCCACTCTGCACACATCAGCAATTCAAAACACGTCGAACTCAGTATTTATATCAGAGATTCGGAGAGAATTCTGAATTCAGCGAATGTGACCGACAGCAAAGACGTATCAAACTCCGTCTTGGTCAGAAATTCTACGAACGTTGAATCCAGCGTCAACGTCACTGACAGTTCAAATATCCGAAATTGCAGAAATATCCACGGAATGTCGAATCTTGACTGTTCGACTGGAAAGATGGAATAATTTGGCTCAATTTCAGAATAAGAAACAAGCAAAGTTTATATAATTCATGAGTGAATGAATAGAACAGCGAATTTTAATAAATAAATAATTCCTCGCTTTGCTTGCAACAATCTCCTATTTGAATGCTCCTCAAAGTGCATTTCTTATAGTAACAACCCAACAAAGAGACTAAGGAGCACTAATATCAGCCAGAGATCAATTAGATTTCTCAATATTTGTGATGATTACAATAAACCTAGTGAGATGTAGCATTATTATGATTATTTTCAGAGGAATAATAATAACAACAATCACAACAGTTCAAAGCGCCGATTAATCACATATGTTTAAAGTGTCGGCTACCACATCACATCTGTCCATTTTTCAAATTACGCTTACCTGGAACATTGACGGCCAATGATTGATTTCGTAAGAAATACTTCCCAGAATCTATCTAAGTGGCTAGTTATCAAATAAATTTTTTCTATTCTAGACAGATACTAACAACATTCTTAGAAAATATTGTGTACAAATAGACATAAAATTCTTAGTTTTCAGGCCTAATTTTCCAGCCTTCCAAACTCTTTGTCTCCAAATGCTTGAATTCAGTAATTTTTTCATTTTTCACTCAAAAGATTTTAATGCCGTCTGAAAGAGTTATCTCATGAATATACTTCATCCATATTTCATAAAAGGGCAAGACTGCCACAAAGAAAGGAATAACAGAGCAAATTCCCAGATATCCAACATCAGACTATAGGGATAGGATAATCGAAACCTCTTTTGCCTGAGCCTCCTCTCGCACCATCTCTGTTAGAAATAAGGTCAATAACATCTAAGAACCAACTTTTCATATCATCTTGAACTCTGTACAAAAACCCAAAAGGTATTCGAAATTTCAAAGGACTTGAAGAAATTTTCTTGAAATTTTGATTTTCATTTTCAAACCGGATGGGAATATATAAACCAAATTAAAATAAGAAGCTAATAATTCGACAAGCTAAAGGATTCCTCGACTAAAAGTACCAAACAGAAATGAAAAAGAAGAGCATCCATTCCAAATTTCCATTCGTACCCAAGTTTTTTCCATTCCAGTTGTGTTAACTTCTCATCAGCAAAGAATTAAAAAAATCATTCAAGAAGATAAAGAAATCGGAAAGGTGTCCCACTCCATTCCTTTCCTAATTGGTGAGATTTCTCTCGTGCATATTGTATAATCCAATATAGCAAAATCCCTGGAGATGTTTTTGGAGGAAATGATCGCAAAATCAGCAGCAATTGCCGAAAAACATGAAAGCGGCAAATTGGGTCCTGCCCATCTGTAAAACTCAATTGGGCTTGCTTTGTTGCTAATTTGTAATTATGATCCAAAGGAAAAAAGTCATGGAAGAGGAGGAAGGAAAATATGGTTTTCTAGCGGATTTGTTTGAAGATGTAGAGGACCTCGCTGAAGAATCAAAAACTACAAAAAAGCCCAAGAAGTAAAGAGAGCGCAAGCAATTAGATGGATTATATTGCATTTTTGTAGGTCAAGATCAAAAGCTTCGAAAGGTGACGATGATGTCCAGGAAGAAAAGAAAGACGACACTGAGGTTAAAGATACAACAAAGAAAAAACAGAAACGAGGGAAATCTAAAGACGACGCTCCTTTCGGGGGTAGAGAGCCAGATATCACGATCGATTAGCAGATCCAATACCTGGTAGAGAAGCATTATTCTCTGAAAGCATGCATATGAGCCGATTCTTCATTTTACTATTTTTTCCAGCAAGTTTGGATAAGCTTGGAGCGATGAAGTTTAGTCTAACTCATATTTATATTAAGAATCGCAGATCTCTAATCTAAAAATCATGACAAAGATGAGAAAGTTATGCAATTTCTCTCTCTTTTTTTTTATAAGCTTAGAGTGGTTTTCGATGAAAATGAAGGGTTTATTGGCGTGGTCTGATAATTCTACCTGATTTTTTTCGAATTGTAAATCTGGTGACTCTTCAACTCTACGAAGAAATAAAAAATAGCTGTGTGAATCAGCTGTCGAGCTACATTCAATAATAATATATGTATTAAGTCATTCAAATTTTAAGAATTAGAACGTTTAGGCTAGTAAAATACGAGTATGGCTTGCAACCGGAGGAGCTCATTAAATTTTTGAAATTAGTCTATGGGAACTTGAGGCAATGATGAATTAAGCTATGGAGTTTCTTCTAATTACTGTTGCAAAGTAAATTATTTAAACTTGTTGGTAAAAGAAGTGCTCTATTTGAGTGTTTTTCTCAAATATCAATAATGAAAATGATCAGGATTATCCTGGTAATTACGAGGACAGAGTAATGGAAGATAGTTCACATCAGCTATTAATATAGTGAAGGTATTCTACATTGATTGCAATGAATACATTATTTAAATAATCGAAGTTCTCAGAATATAGTTATCTCCTTACCAATATCTATTAATTATTCTTTCTTATGAGGTAATATTATAATCACAATGACATTCACAAGTTTTTAAATTTTTTTTTTATCAGAAAGGGACATAACACGAATACCAAGATTGCCTGAATTACTGTTAATTGGTTGTAGAGAAGGTGTACCTTGCTTTCTTTTGAAAATTTCATTGAGATTACCAGTACATAAAATTTCCTATTGGACAAGCAAATCCTCATGCAATAATTTTTTAAATTATAGATTATTGTGAGAGATCCATGCTTTCAAATAGGAACCAATATTATTGAAAAAATGTCCTTAATTTCTGTAGCAATGACCCAAATCAGACGATTCCTTTCTCGAATGGGAAGCTGTAATGAAATCTATTTATTAAAATTGCAACGAGAACAAATTGCTGATGCCATCACCTTCTCATTTGAATTTGAGGAAACTGATGTGATCACATCACTTAAGCATGAACCCCAACAAATTTTCAATACTTTCTAGAGTAATCGAATTTGAATATTCTTTTCCTTGATTCAAACTACAGCAATAATAGAGAGTTTTTCTTCCCTCTTGTTGAGCATTAGCGAATTCAATTATTTATTTGTATCCTTCTAATAATCTGAATGCTTATTAAAGCAGAATCAAATGTGTTCACCTCTACGCTTCGGTATCATATGGTAATTTATCGAAAAAACTGAATCAGCAGATGACATCATTTATTAACCTTTAACAGACAGATTTTACCGATCCCGAAGAACGAGTGTCTTTTTCTTTAGTATTTTATTCACAGAAGAATGTTGGCTTTTTATTCCCTTTACTCAATTTCTAATTGTGTTCTACTCTTTCTTTATGATGTTTTTAGAAATTCAAAATTCAAAATTATTTATTTTCCTTCAGCAGAGAGCTTAAATAATTTTGGTTCAATTACCCTTAAACCAGAATTTTAGTACTTGAAAGTATTTTACTATTCCAACAACTACCAGTTCTCTGATCCAAATAAAGAAATAGTAAGGAAGTACACAGACTGCTGACCCTAAGATGAGTATCAAATGCTATCTCTACTGCAGCACAGCAAATGATGAAATATCATTTCTATGTCTTCATGAAGTAATTTACGACAAGCTATTTACAAATCACTTCAGAAACCAAGAAGATACTGTAGCTATTTCATGTGAGATTTTCAAAAGTAACTCAGAAAAGCATCACAATCATTAGAAAAAATAACTAGACAGTGACTAAAAAACAAATATCCAAATATCTATATTGACCATACGAAATCCTACATCTTAAATGAGTATCATTTCTATCATGAACGAATTCGAAAGAGATTTTGTTCAATAGCAATCAAACATTGCTATCATTTCCTAAATAATCCCCTGAGCTGACACGCACAAAGAAAAACCCGTTATATTCAATGCCATTCTACTGCGGATTCACAGAATTATTTCGCATTTCTTCTTCCACATGCTCTTCTAATTTCTCGACTATTGCATCCACCTCTTCTGACCTCTTCAGCTTATATTCAAGAGGCACTTTAGGAAGTTTAGAAGTTTCCTTTACAAGGTCTTCCATCATATGATAGCAACCATCTCTAAAATCTGTCATTACAGAAACCAAATTATCATCAGATGTCAATTCATGGAGATCCGGCCAAAACACCATGACTTGAAGCATTTCCTGCTCAATATCGATATACAAATCAGAGTCAAGATCAACGACGATTTTTTTCGCTCCCTCATAGCTTGCATAATGAGGACGAAGCATTTCTCTAGCCTCAGCAATCGCCGAAAAATTATCAAAACGATCTGTTTGTAAAAAGTTGGCCTTGATGCTTCTGTGCTTCTGGTCGAAATACTCTTTAGTAAAGCGAGCATCGCCCTTCTCAGCAGCATAGGCAATTTGCTGGGCGAGCGACATTGAGCTGGAGTCTCTGTCTAACTCCCAGTGCTTCATTTTATTTTTAATAATCTTCTTGGAGCTCAGTAAGCGGTAATATGCATCTTTATCTTTCAAGCTCTGTATGCAACAAGAATTAGCATGAGTATGGTAGTTCCATTAGACAAATACCTTCATCATTTGTGTTCTCAGTTGCTCGTCAGAAAAACTTATGGTTTTATTCAGCAAGAAGCAGTCTTTTCCGGAATCCTTGGTTTCACCAGTAATCAATTCTCTATTTTGGTCCATATTGATCCACATGCCTATCAGCGCCTTCCATGTCCTATTTTCCCATGAGAAACAATTTTAAAAACAAAGTTTTACTTTAAAAACTCTTGCTTTATTGAATTTCTCATCTTTTCTCTCAAATTCTGTGTTATTGGAATCTTCTTTGTCTGCGCATTGATCGTTTGGTCAAGCAATTCCTCCTCGTTTGTTATCTCAACCTGATGATAGCTCTTAGACATGTATATCGTAACAATTTATTTACAAATTTCCCATTGATATCAATCACAAATTTTAAGGGAAGCAGATTGATCTCAACAGAATTTCCAGTTTTCAGCGTGGTTGTGAAGAGATCGGTAAGCGTGCATTCATAGTAACCAACGTCATCCTGCTCCCACTGAAGCGAACTTGTCGTGTATTTATCGTTTGATTTTATTACTTTGAAACTTTTCAAGCCAATATTGTATCGCAGTTTAAATGCAATCGTTTTTAATTGCACCTCTCCTTTAGGCGGCCAATCAAAAATCCCTAGCTTATCTCTTCGAGGCCTTATTTTTTTCGGTTCAGGCTGCGGCTGTTCAATTTCTTTGATTTGTATCGGCTCTTGGATAGTGACTTTTTTACCGGCTCTCATTTGCTGAGTTTCAGGCTGGAATCTTCTCTCCCCAACTCCCATGCTAGCAAAATCATTATTTATTTCATTCTCCGTAGCAACAATTTCGTGATTTGAAACTCCTTTTTCCTTTTTTTCAATGTCTTTTTCCTTGCCTGCAACTTTTTGACTGAAAGTCTGCAACGGCTTGGCTTTCGGTTCATCTTCTTCTCCGATCGGAGAGAGATCTCCACCATTGAAGTTGAATCGTGGTTCATCGTTTCCAAGTTCAGGCAGTTCTTGAGAAAGGTTAATGGAGCGGTCTGCAGTAGGCTCTGGTTTTTTCTTTTTTGAGCCTTTTTTGCCTTTGATGGGTTTGCCTTGCTCATCTAACTCTCCTTTTTGAGGAGAACCGAGTTCATCTTCATCATCAGGGTCTTGGATTGGATTGCGTTTGGGCTCTTGAGACATCGGATGGGTGATTGGGCGTTCTTCATCAAGCGGCTGTATCTTTGGGGTTGTTTTTGTGGGCTCTCCAACATTAGGCTTGCTCTTGCAACCTCCCATGTTTTATGTAAGCGATTAATTTCAATTAAGCGAGTTTGTGCTCCGTTTCTTTTTTATTTTAAGATCTATCGTAAGTGCAAAAATAATTCTTAAGAATCAGTGGGAAAATTTTGCCGGGGAGTTAGTGCTTTTTTGTTGGGCAGCTTTAGGTTTACAGAAAACTTGAAGGTTTCACTTACACATCTATGAAATATTGGAGAAATCCATCGATTAGTATGTTAGAACTACTCAGAAAATCAATGAAACTTTTCATGTGAAAAAAATAAAATACAAGTTTGCTAGTCAGTTGACACAGAAAAAAAAAGTTGACAATCGATTATGTGTGCATCATTAATATCATTTATGCTGGATCTTACTTGATTGAAGAATCGAGTAAGATTATAATGATAGATGAGATTACAACTAAGTCTCTATTCGCGTAAACGCATTCTATGAGCATTAAGTGTGAAACTCAATGCTTGCTGGTTAAAAATTTATTTCCTTTTGAAAATGCTTTGGCGGACAACATCGTGGTGCTTGAACTTTACTTTCCATCTGTACAATACATATAAATATTTTATTGGAATCTGTAGCATATCTCGCAGTGAAATATATAATTCTCAAAAGGTGTTGCCCTAGGTGGCAGGTGCAAGTTGGCAGCAACATTGTAACTCCAAATTGTCTAAGTGTATTGGCAGATTAATAATAAATCCAGAATTTTCCTAAGGATTTCATTATACCTACCTTCCAATCGAAGTATCCAGAAAAAACAAAGCAAAAATTCTTCAGGGTTCAATTTCGCCATAGTCAGTATCCTAGCATCTTTCCAAATTTCCAAATTTCCAAAATTGTAAATTCATTTATTTAAAACTGCTGATGAAATTCGTAATGGAATTCATTTTCATGTTCATCGAAACTGAATTTTTTTCTTTGCTCCTAATTGAACCAAAAATTAGTTCCTTTTGTACAATCGAGCATTAGAAGCTCTGATGTGAAAAGTCAGCACTAACTCCCAAACAATTAATTTTGTATGAAACACAACCATAGCTTATCCACCTTCGAATGTTTAGATTTCTTTCCTAAATGGAACACTAATTTTTGAAAATATAGATACTTTTCGGGCAGTACGGAGCTTGTGGAGAGACTCGGAACGATCAAACTGAATGAATTATGTCATGCTACTAAAAGCAAAAAGACGATCATTTAAGAACTGAGGTTCTCTCGACAAATGATCATAAACGCGATCAAAAGTATTTTTCAAAATCATCACGCTTGCATCTAACTCAATCTACTCCCTAAATTCCCTGGAAACTTATCAATAATTTCTTCCAAATCGCTTCTAAGTTAAGTAGCTCCCTTGAAATAATAGAAGAAGATTTGTTTTGTATATGAGGAAGCTCCGAATCGAGATTGTTCTCCCCTCCATATCAAGCAACATCAATTGAAAAAAAAAAAGGAACAAAAACAAAAGAGTTGAATGACAGTTCCCAATTTTTTACTGGACCATCTTTATAAAAGCAAACAACAAATCCATATGAGCCTACTAAATTACTAAATTTCGCATTGTTCCGCTTACGTTGGACCCCAACTCAAGATTGCGTCCAAGCTATATATTATTATATACTTTATCATGTATGTAGGTAGAGGTCTTAACTCTCTCGCATATTATGGCTCGAGAAGCAGAAGCTCAAATCAATGATATTCTCATCTATTCGTTTCTTGTTAGTTGAGTACGAATGCTAGCTTCTCAAAATAAGAAACAACCCTGTAGTATTTCAAGGTTGGCAGTGGCCACTTTAAAGATATATATAAATTTCTTCGCTTAAAGGCTTCCAATTATTTGGAAGCCAAATCAATTAAGCGAATCAAATAATCACCCCTCTCTCCAGAAAAAAAAAAATTATTAAGCCCCTATTCTCTTCCCAATGAATAAAGCAAACCAATTTGTTTGCGACCACCAAGGGTGTGGCAAATCCTTCAAAGCCAAGAAGTCTCTCATCGAGCATCAGAGAATTCATAATGGAGAAAAGCCTTATGAATGGTAATCCATTACACTCTTCCATCTGTTACCCCCGCATCTAGTCGATATCCGGGCTGCGGCCATCGATTTACCCAGTACTCATCAATGCAAAAGCATGAAAGAACTCATTCTGGTGATAAACCCTACGAATGCGAAGTATGTCACCGATCATTCACTCAAGTAACCTTTCCTTTTTTCTAACTCACCTTACTTTCCATTCATAGGTTTCCAATCTCAAGCGCCATGAAAAAACGCACAGCAATGAAAAAGGTTTCAAGTGTGATCTTTGTGATAAGGTCTTACCGACTCAAACTAGTCTCAAACAACATATGGAAACCCATGAGAAAGAGGTAAAGGAAGTTTAATATCTTTAGGCTAACAATCAATCATCGAAAATAAAAACTAGGATTCCCGACAGAAGTACTCTTGTAAGATTTGCAACAAGATGTATTCTAATCGTGCCACCCTCCGCAAACATCTCAAAGAGCATGAAGATGACCTAATAAGTACAGTTTATGAGCCTGTTCATTTGAAAGAGGAACCTGGAAGAGAAAAATCTTCCCATTCAGACAATAAGATCGAGGCTAAAATATCTAAAAACGCGAGCACAGTAAAACACGAAGAGGATGACGATGACACGCTCTTCCCTGAAAGAGAGGCTTCGAAATTCGTTGTAATCGAGCCTAACGTAGCGATCAAAGCAGCTTCCAGCGACAAAAAGCGGCCTGAAAGTCATCAGTCTCCAGGCAGTATAGAGCAGGAACCATTACAAGAACACACTGTTCCTTTTCCTTATACCTTCAATTTGGCACCAGTGTTTTACACGCCTCCGACCAATTCTAATGAGGTCATTGCTTTGCCGTCTTCAGACATGCTCGAAAGGCAGAATTCTAAAACCGAGTTAACTTCGACTGGCGCAGCAAATTCTATTGATTTACCTGAAAGGCTAAAGATGTTCAAGGGTGTCATTAGATATAAGGGCGAGATTTATTTCCTCTATGACCAATATTTGACTATGAAAAAACCCAATGGAGAGACAATCAAAAGAGCCATCGATAACGATTCTGTGAACCCTTCTAGATGCAACTGCCTCGCGGAAGTCTCGCATTATTGCGACTATAAGAGTCTTCGGAATGCATACCAAGAGATAGTGAAAAGATACAGCAAGTGTCTCACGCTCGACATGCTCCTCTCAGGGAAAAATTGCAATAGTATGACCTGTAAATGTGGGCCTGGACGGACTGGATGTGATAAATGTGATTGCGGAGTCTTCGAAACTAGTAAAGATACAAATCATATAATTCATTCTGATGATGAAGGAGAGGCTCCTCATCCGAAGCCATCGCATTCAAGCAATGGAGATGGACTAGATGAATGTCCTTTAGAAGATGATTTTTGCCGAAAAATTAAACAGCAAGGGAAAGAAAATCCCGGTGGCCATGTTTGCTTATGTAAAATCACGCGAAAATTCCGGCATAGTCATGGTGAAGATTGTGGACATCCGATGGTTATGCATGATGGGCACGTTGATTATATTGTCAATGGGAAGTTGCACCATCCTGATGGCGGCCATTGTGATGATCATGGCCCCATTTGCTATGTGGAAACAATTAGTGAAGATTATGCGATCAGTATGATCAATAGCGGAGCGCTACCTGAATGCAGTGTTTAGATTGCATTGGTATATGCCCCGCTTTGGCTACTTGATCATTATTATTAACGACAGTATATCGGTGTACTTGCGGGTTTATTTCGAGGAAGTGACTTTTGAATTAATGATTTGTAGAAAGTTTCGATAAGTTTACAAGTAATCTGAAATTTCCAAGGAACATTTTATGGTTATCTTTTTTTGTGCATAACAGTTTCAAGAGATTGAATAATTCACTTATGCTTTCTCAGATCTTATTGCGCAGAGTATGCTGATTAGAGACTGCAGTAAACTCTGAAAATATGGGATACAGCAATAAGTTCTCGAGAAAATACAAAATTATTAGAATAATGTAGAATAAAACAGGGATACATATTGTTATGAGTTACTGTTGTGATGAGTTAATTGCGTTATTTATATTTAATGACTTCATCTCAATGTATAAGCAGTTTAACTCAATCTGCCTATTCAATCCGAGATTGAAAGAAGAGCCAACGACTTTCTCAATAGAAGAGTTCAGTTCAGTCCAGCTGATGGCATCCCTAAATGTATTTTATTGAAAAGGTTTTTTCCAATATGACCAATTTGAATAATCATACCAATTTCTTCAACCCTTTGGATCTCTAGCTTCTATTACCCTTTTTTTATGATTAAAGAAAACCAACATCGTAGCAAGTAATCGTGTAGCAATTCCTAATACCCAAAAAAAGAAAAGAACCCACAATTCATCGATTTGGATTAAACTCCAAAACCAACTAAATAACTATACATTCCGAGCTCTTATCTTTTTTCTAACTATAATGAAAATTCTATATCGGTGGTCTGACAGCACATATATCGTTAGATTGAATGAAAGTTCCTTTCTGCTCTATTTATTAATTGTCCAAAGTCCAAATATCAGGATATTTTTATTCTCTCGCTGCCCGTTTAATTAAATAT
>ENA-UOTZ01000076-UOTZ01000076.1-compost-metagenome-genome-assembly--contig:-NODE-76-length-68811-cov-14.089635_pt1 | contig 68811 bp, 48 predicted proteins | sample MGYA00238144_ERZ746983 | MGnify/ENA primary metagenome ERZ746983 (study PRJEB28759, sample SAMN06268863) | compost metagenome | isolation source: single cell | place: USA: California, Emeryville, Joint...
CTGCTTTGGAAAATATTGAGAGTTGACATCCAGAATAGGTATAGTTTCTTTCTCTGTAAGCTAGTTAGTAGATAGATCATGAGAATTTTCCAGTTTGGTTTTTACCCAAATGATCGATGAGTATCAACAGCAGTGCATTCAACCCGACGACTATCAATGGTGGCATAAACTCATTAAGGAAATAGCCCAAAGCAGTATCCGAGGAAATTTCATGCTTAAGTCCAATGAGCGCAAAAAGCTTGGATTGTGCAAGAGTTTTGAACAGTGCCTAAACTCGTTTATATGTTTTTCAAAACAAGGAAGTTACTGCCGGTGTTGTCAAGAAAATCATGATCAAAACGTTCGCAAGGGAGATGAACAGACGACGATAAAAGAAATAGCCTCTTGTTCCTGCGAGATTGACCCAGTTGATATCAATGGGATCCAAAATTCGTTTCATGTCAATCAAAAGCCTATATCACCATATAGTTAGAAAAGTTGAATAATCAACTCAATACTCTTTTCCCGCAAGATTTTTTATTGCGTCCTCATCATCAAACTTTCCGAAAGTGCTTGTGAACCGTCTTGACGGCTTGGTTTTGTCTGTGAGGAGATTGTAGCCTGCCCTCAATCGCTTTTGAGAATTCATTCTGGAGAAACAATCTTATATTATTCATGTGTTTTTTATGTTTTGTTACGAATATCTTGCAAGACATTTCTGTGTCGTTTCTATAGAATCAAACAGCACAAACGCATGTCCAGATGCTAAAGATGGTCTCATCAGAACCATCTCAATATCATCATCGATCTTCTCGATTTCTCGTTCAAAATCTTCCTCATTCCTAAGAGTAGATGGAAAACACATCCTTTGTTTTGTCAGAATTATTAGTCCCACAAGACATAGATGAGATATTTATTTACTTTCTCACAAGAGGCTCATTTGCAACGAATAGCCTTTGCTGGTTCTCTAACCTCTTCCTTTTGTTTTCGAGGCTCAACAGGTCCCCCAGGTCGGGAACGATTATCAAGGACACAATTCTTCCTCCAGCCATCTCAAGGTATCTTCCAATTTCTTCTTGAAGGAGCTCACCTCTTCGATCCTCAGGGAAGCATCCTTTTATATGCAGACTTTTCAGTCTCAGTGAACGTAGTTCAAATGTATTTGGATTGTTCTTGTCAAATTCCATTTGATTTAATTTGACACTCTGCCTCCTCAAGTGTCTTCTAATGCTGAACATGGTATATGCAGCGAAGAGACAGAAGAAATAGCAGAAAATACAGTGGGAAATTGAATCGATTTCCTCCACGTTGAGATACTTTTTGCGTTTGGGATCTGTTTTCATACTGTCAAAGAACGAATGGAATGGCACGTAAACTGCACATAAAAACAGTCCGAATGCAAGAAGCATCCGTAAGATACTGCGTTGATAATACACATAAGAGTAGCCGTCAAGTCCGAGATTTTCCAGCCAGTAATTTTCATCGAAGTTCCACCAGATAGGCACAAACCTTCGAAGGAATTCTGTTAAATTTTTTGCTGCTAATGGCCGATTTAGACCAGGTCCTTTATCAGGATTTGGAATTTCAGCTGGATATTTTGAAAGCCATATCCACCTGAAAGCAAGGAGCCCAATCGTTATGATAACTGTTGATAGGGTTGCTGTTGTGACTAAAGGATAGACTTCGAGCATTAATATTTATCTTTTTTGAAAAATTTAAATCGTTAATTCAAATTTACTATCTGGTAATTCAATCTCTGTGAATTCCACTGATGCACCTATTATCCAGATTTTTGAAAAATACTTGAATAAATATATATACTTGCAATTGCAATGACCCTTATTTAGCAGAGTTAGCAACTTTTCTACTCACATCAGAATATTATCAGGAACAGCCTACATTCGATCTCAGATAGTCATGTGGTATCTTCGATAAAACTAAAAAATTGTTTTGTAATAGACTGTAAAGCTCGGAACAAATCCTAGCTGTTAAATCGCGATAAAGAAACTGTGAACTAAGTTATGAAAAATTTCATTCGCTCACCATCCTGATCCGCTTCTCCATCTTTCTTAGAAACAACTTTTTCTTGACCTTCAGTCGCAGTCTCCTTTGATAGGACTTTATCAAACAGCAGATAATAAGGTGGCTCGTCCATTTCCCTTTGAATCTCATCATTGACTCGTTCCATGTATAATTCGATGTGAGGTGAAATTTCGCTCAGTATTCGGAGAGGGACCTTGTCCAAGTAAGTGTCATCGCTCTCTTTGATCAAATCGCCTGATAAGAGGGCATCATCATAAAGCCAGCTATAGAGACAAGCATTTGTGATTTGTGAGAACGGATTCAGCTCAATGACGAAGACAGAATTATCCTTCAAAATTGCCATATCGATTACATAATCCTTTTTTTCTTTCAACAGATCTCGAACTTCTTTCATCCAAAAGTTTATCAGCTTTTTTCTGATTGTCTCTTGGACCTCTTGTTTCAATAGTGAACCAATCATAACATATTGGTTATATTGGGAGATTGCAGTCATTTTGTTGATTTTTACAAAGCATCGAAATTCCATAAAATCGTCAAGTCTTGTCTCCCATTTCCTGAGAATAACCTTCGTTTTCCAATCTGGCTTCAATCCTTCACGAGTCCGTTCAGCTTCTGCACATACTAAAGCACACTTGAGATCTTGGTACACACGTGCAGAAGTAAGCACTAAATTCATTGCTTCAGCGCCGGTGGTACATCGCAGAATCTGAGTGCTGAGTTTAAAGATGGCAGCCATCTTAATATTGTACTCTGCGTACAAAGGGTCGATCTTTATCGGGCAATTCTCACAGTCCCACTCTTCCCTTAACTGATCGCGGAGTTCCTCAATGATGGATTCATATTCGTCGTTGTTTATTGAGGCTCCATCTTTCGGGCTTCTCGTGCTAAGTCTCATAAAGAAAGGATCGGAGCCGAAGGAATCTTTAGCAGAAGTCTCGATTTTCTTTTCAAGTTCTCGAAGCGTGGTGATATGATGTTCAGTCAAAAGATCTTTAGCTTTGAATCTCGTTTCGTAGTAGCATTGTATTGCGGTTGCTTCTTCTTCTGTGAGATCCAAGAAAACGGTTGGTGCGGTCAGGTGGGAAAGAATTGGATACCAAGCCTCGACATCAAATGGGAGATCTTCAGCTTTTTGTTTAAGATATCGATCTTGAAGCTCTTCGAGAGATTCTTTCGCCTTTTCAAGCTGAAACTTTTCTGATTTAGAGGGTTCCATTTGTAGCTAAATAATTGTATTTGTAATTGTAAACCTCGTTAAACAGATCTGGTCATAAATAAAGAATCAGCGGATCAACTCTTTTGTAGAATATCAACATCGACAACTGGTCGGTTGAGAGAGAGAAAAAAATTTTTAAATTATTGCTAATAAGTTTGGTGCTTCAACTAGCTTCTCATTCATGACAATTAATAAGCATTAGTGGCTCTAACCTGTAAGATCATTTTCTGCCTTAACTCTTTGCAAACAAAAAAGATAAAAATTCAAAGATAAACGAGGAAAGAACTAAGTTTCTAATCTACTTTGAAATATATATTGTACTAGGATGTAATTGATCCGAATAAACGTAATGAAAGGAGGTACCTCCTTTCGAAAAATTAAATATCATAATCATCTTTAACATGTTCTTACTCATGAAAACGCATACATTTTATCTAATTAGGTTAGATTCTAGACTAGGTTTCTTCACTTTACATCGAATCTTTGCAGATGACGCAATCCCAAATAAAGCCGATATTAGGCCCAAGCATTTCTAAAAATGATCGATTCCTTTTACATGATTGAAGTAAATTGTCTTTGAAATTCAAGTTCAAGTACTCTAGTTGAGTAACTATCTTTGATATGTGCAAAGTACTGAAACCCTCATTAGAGTAGTAAATTCAGATAGAGTAGGCTACAATAGGCATACAAAAATCGCCAAATTTCATGAGTTATAGCAAGTTACTCTTCTATAGAGAATCAAGCTTGAAGAATTTTACTACTAATTACTAGTAGTTGATCTCTTAAGATATAAAGCCAGAAATTTTTTTATAATTCAATTTATATAAATTTGAAAGTGAATTTTTATAGTCTATTCAGAAATGGTAAAGGTAAATTTGGAAGTGATATTAGAGCCCATATTGCATATTTTCAATCAAATAGTAATGAGTATGAGTTTTTAACAGTCAAATCCAAGCAGTAAAGGTATTTCCAGTTCTCAATGTTGATTCCTTATTTTATTCTGATTGCTACAATGTATTGGTTATCGAATTTGAAAAAGAGTTAGAGTAAGAATAAAAAAGAGATGAACTTGTTTTAAATGCCTTTATCAAAAAATCAAAAAAGAAAAACAGATTGAGAAAAGTTATAACATGCTTCATCAAATCAAATATAATCTTTTCGTTTCACACAATGAGAATTTATAACAACATTGCCTGCTTCTTTTGAATCAAAATATAAAGAACACCTTTAATGATAATATTGAATCAAAAATACATGTGAACCTGTGGCTTCATGAAGGATAGCATAGAAATAGGATCAGCAACTATGTAAGGTGCTTTGGATATTATTCTCAGTTGTCTCGCTGAGATTGAGAGGGATTGGCAGTTGACAAGAGAAGTTGAAGAACAGTGAAATAGTGATAGAACAGATTCAAAAAAGTACTCGAGGCTTATTTGTCCCACAAATCAAAGAAGATATTTTTCTGAGATAAAAATTTTGAAGAGCTAAAAACATTTTATGGAATTGTAAACAAGGACATCTGATGATTGAGCAATCGAAGCAAGGGTCTATCGGATGCTGGAGTCGCGCTGTTGCGTATTTAAATGAACTCGAAGTTTCAGGTGGCCCAAAAATAGGATATTTCTACATTCTTCTTTCCCATTTGACTGCTCCATTGGCATCGTGGTGCGTTCAACAACTTCATGAAATACCTGTATCCCAAATACTTTTTTTCAGAGGAATTATCCTCTTTATCGTAAGCTGGATGATTTGCTCAAAGCAGAATATCGAATTCTATATCAAATCACCATCAACAAATAAAAAACTGTTTTTCAGAGGTTTAGGCTCGTTAGTTCAATTTGGACTTTCGATTTATGGTCTCCATAATTTGGCTTTATCGGAGGCAATAACTCTATTCCAAACAGTACCAGTCTTTACGAGTCTTTTTGCAATGTACTTTCTCAAAGAAAAATTCGACGCCACTCAAGGGATAACAATAACGATGAGTCTCTTGGGGACTCTGCTGGTTCTAAAGCCGCCGTTTCTATTCAGTTCAGGCAATACAGTAGTAAATAACGAAGACCAAAATAGATATTTCGGAGGGATTTGCTGCTTGCTGACTGCGATTACATATTCGGCTACTTACAATTTAATGAGAGATTTAAGAAACCACTGCCATAGTCAAACTACTGTGCAATATACTGCAGCTGTAACTGCCTTGATAGCTCCATTGTTGATTGTGTTTCAGGGAGCAGCAACACCAACGCTAGAGCAATATATTTATCTCATGTTAATGGCTTTTCTGATGGCAGCTTCTCAGATACTAACTACAAGAGGACTAAAATTCAGTCCGGCAGGAAAAGGATCAATTCTTGGCTACTCTCAAATATTGTTTTCATTTATCATAGACATTCTCTCTAACCATCCTTTGGACATTTGGAGTGTCATTGGTGCGGGCTGTATATTTAGTTGTGTGTTTGCAATCTTATTCGAGAAGAAGAACTAAAAACACGAAATTCTTTTTTTGTTTTTTTTCTGAATGCTTTGGACCCTCTATTTAAGTGGGTGGGTGTATATATGCACATATTTTTATTTTACTTTATTTTTTTCAATAATTGAATAAATTTGCCTAATAACTTTTCATTTGAAGGGAGGGAATATGCCTTTCTCTTAGCTTATTTCTAAGAACTTAAGGAGTGAATATCTTCAATTACATCACTCTTCATTTCGCTTATAATCATCGCTCAATAAGAAATTTACTCATTGCAAATATTTTATATAGATCGTTGTTTTTAATATAAAATTCAGGCTTCAAATTAAAGATTGGTTTGAGATTGAAAAGGAGACAAAATGAATAAAGGTAATGAGAGAGTTCTTTCAATCGATAACAATACTAAGCAAAGAGCTACTGGCTATTGGAGTCGCATTATTGGGCATATAAAAGAGTTAGAAAGTTCTGGAGGTCCAAAAATAGGCTATTTCTATCTACTCTTGGCAAATTTTATTTCTCCTCTTTCATCTTGGTGTATACAGCAGCTAAACGGGATACCTCTCTATCAATTACTATTTTTCCGAGGAATTATTCTCTTTTCGATAAACTGGATCATCTGTTCTACTCAAAACATCGAATTTTACACGAAGTCACCATCTACCAATATGAAGCTGTTGTCAAGAGGACTTGCCTCGTTAGTGTCTTTCGGACTCGCAGTCGTTGGTCTGAACAATCTCTCTTTGTCCGAAGCAACGACACTTTTCCAAACTGCGCCAGTATTCGCAAATCTTTTTGCGATGTACTTTCTCAAAGAAAAATTCGACTCCACTCAAGGGATAACAATGATTATGAGTCTCTTGGGGACTTTATTGGTCCTAAAACCACCGTTCCTATTCGGTTCAGACAGTACAGTTGTAAATAACGAAGACCAAAATCGATTTTTCGGAGGAATGTGTAGTTTGGTTACTGCACTGATGGCCGCTGGTATTATCAATTTGCTGAGAAACCTGAGAAATCATTGTCACAGTCAAACTACAGTGCATTATACCGCTGTTGTGACGACGTTGGCCACTCCAGTGCCTATTTTATTCCAAGGAGTTGCCATGCCAACGATGCAACAGTATGTATTTATCCTGCTAATGGGGGTCTTGATGGGAGTTTCACAGATGCTGACTACACGAGCAGTTAAATTTAGTACTGCAGGAAAGAGCTCAATTCTCGGCTACTCTCAAATTCTGTTTTCTTTCATTATTGATGTTCTTTCTGGAAATACCTTGGACTTCTGGAGCATCATTGGAGCGGGTTGTATCTTCAGTTGTATGTTCATCATCTTTTTTGAAAAAAAGAAGTAGAAAATTTGGAGAGTTTGACTATTTGATTCTAAATTTCTTATGTTCTTAATCTCTATTCAGCTGTCTTTCAAATCTTCAACCTGTCAATACTGAGAAACCTTCATTTATTCATGCTATTGATACCTCATGTTCACATTCAAAATATCATCATATCACAAGAATTTCCTTGAAATACGAGATATCTTTAATCTGGATATTCCCATCGGCCTTTCGAGAGTTTCTGAAAAGCAATTTTCCTCATTATCTCTTGCTGCTTGTAGAATATGCAACCGTAATAATTTTTTGTTTTCAGTTTTCATGAAACTAAATGACTTCTAAATTGCAACAGTGTTTATTTGCTCATGATTTATTTGTAATAATTTGCAGAGTGCCAACATGAATAGAGAGCGTAACCAAATACTTCCGGCCACTGAAGAGGATAAAGAAGGGCCTGTTGGATGTTGGCGGCGCACTACTGAGTATATAAACAAACTTGAGCTGTCAGGAGACACTAAAATAGGATATTTCTATATTCTTTTCTCTCATTTCCTCTCTCCATTGGGATCAATGTTTATCCAAAAACTGAATAGGATACCCTCGTATCAATTGGTTTATTTCAGAGGTATCATACTCTTCGTGGTGAATTGGATGGCTTGCTCATCCCAAAAAATTGAGCTCTACTCAAAAGTACCAGCCACAAATCGCAAACTATTTTTGAGAGGGTTAAACTCATTATTTGGATTCGTTGTTTGGGTGTACGGCCTACAGAATCTACCTTTGTCTGAAGCAATAACACTTTTTCAAACTGGACCAGTCTTCACAGGTCTTTTCGCTATATATTTTCTCAACGAAAAATTCGACCTCACGCAAGGAATAACCGTTGTAATGAGTCTTTTGGGCTCATTGCTAGTTCTGAAACCACCTTTCCTTTTTGGTTCAGACAATATCGTTAATGATGTCGATAAAAATAGGTTCCTCGGAGGAATTTGCTGTTTATTGACTGCTGTAAACTATGGGGGTGCTTATATTATTGTAAGAGACCTAAGAAATGAATGTCATGGTCAGACTACCGTTCATTACATTGCTGTTGCTATGAGTTTGGTGACTCCAGTCTTGATTTTACTCCAAGGGGTAACGATACCAACGATGCAAGATTGTATCTATCTTATGGTAATGGCTCTCCTGCTGACAGCTGCTCAGAGCTTGCTTACAAGAGGACTGAGATTTAGTACTGCAGGAAAGAGTTCGATTCTTGGCTACTCTCAAATTCTGTTTTCATTCATTATCGATATTATCTCGAACCATCCCTTGGACCTATTTAGCATACTTGGGGCTGCTAGCATATGTAGCAGTGTGATCGTGCTTTTTTATGAAAAAAAGAAAGGTTAAACAGACTATATTCTAAGTTACGATGGCGAAAATAGCAATGATATCGGGAATGTGTATATGAAAATTTGCCGTTGTCTGATAGATAGCGGTAACTTAGTTATAGGAAATGAGATTGCATCTTTCCGATCACAAAAAATTTTCTATTTTCAACCAAAAATCTAGAACCAAATAATTTTTCCAAATCCTCTCCCTCAGGTAGATAGAGCTATAATTTCTCATATCGGTTTGGAGTTTGATTGCTCACCTACGTCCACTGCAAGATTTTAAGATTTTCGAAAATTTCGGAAAAAAACTAAATCAGGTTTTCATTCATAAAGTAATAAAAATATTCTAAAAATAATCAGCATGGCTAAGGAGTGCGATCAAAAAGTATCGGTGCGCGATCAGCTTATACAAGAACCCGTGGGATATTGGCGTCGTGCGGTTGCGAAAATTAATGAGTTCGAAAATTCAGGTGGGCCAAAAGTAGGCTATTTCTATCTCATGCTCGCCCATCTGACTGCTTCATTGGGAGCATTATTCATTCAAAAACTCAATACTCTGCCCGTGTACCAATTGGTTTACAGTAGAGGAATCTGCGCCTTTGTGATGAGCTGGTTCGTCAATTCTACCCAAAACATCGAATTCTATACCAAAACACCCTCGACAAATAAAAAATTAATTTCAAGAGGCTTAATCTCGTTTTTCGGAAACTCTCTCTGGATGTATGGCATCCAGAACATGCCTCTATCTGAAGCAGTGACTCTCATTCAAACAGGACCTGTCTTTTCAGGGCTTTTTGCTATGTATTATCTTAAAGAAAAATTCGACATTACTCAAGGGATAACAATGGTCATGAGCCTCTTCGGAGTGCTGTTAGTCGTGAAACCACCATTTCTTTTTGGTTCAAGTGTTGTTGCTGACTCAGGTGATCAAAATAAATTTTTAGGAGGAATATGTTGTTTGTTAGTTGCAGTGATATCTGGAGCAGTATACAGTTTGGTCCGAGACCTGAGAAATAAATGCCATGGTCAAACTACAGTCCATTATACCTGCACTGTCTCGGCTCTAGTGACTCCTGTTTTCATTTTCTCACAAGGAGTAACAACACCTACGATGAGGGATATAGCTTACCTACTAATTATGGTTGTTCTGATGACTGCGTCTCAGTCATTAACAACAAGAGGACTTAAATTCAGTGCAGCCGGAAAAAGCTCAATTCTCGGCTACTCTCAAATATTGTTTTCATTCATTATCGATATTCTATCAAATCGCCCTTTAGATTTGTTAAGTGTTCTTGGTGCTAGCAGCATTTGTAGCTGTGTCTTTATGATTTTTCTCGAGAAAAAGAAATCTTAAAGTTTCCTATTTGATTAATTGATATGTCATTCTCTATCTATCTTGAATATCTCAATCATCTCTAGTTGTTGTCGTGTATTCAAATTGTTAATTTCTTTGTTGATTCTGCGAGTTGAACCAGTACACTTGTTTTACTCTGATTTTTTTAAGGATATCTCCTAGTTACCAAAAAAAAATTTTCTGAAAACAAAGATCTCTTCTGAACAACAATTTTCTTTCTAAGTTTCCTGAGAAGCATCGCATAAACCAATACTTTTTTCCTATCTACGCCAATATCTTTCGAGGTTCATTGTTTTAGTATTGAGGTAAATTTGATGTTGCAAGGAGGGGCTGAGTCTCTGGCTACTCCTAAAAATGGTATTGTTTTCAAATCATCATTGTCGATGTTCTCTCGAACTGCTTGTAAATTGTTTTAAAGACGTATATGCTGCCCACAATCTCAGTATCTTTCTAAAGAAAAATAATAAAATACCTGAAATGAATTATTAATTTCGTTCTGATGATAACAGTGTGAAGTCAGAAAATACAAAATTAATTATCCGAAGGTAATTTAGTTAGTTCGAGAGCGATCCAACCTTCTTGTTCTATTTTCTAACTAAACCAGCTTGAAAATAATACCACTTGTTTCAAGAAAATTTAGATTTATACGTTTTGCAGATCATTTTCCTACTCGCTACTAATACTTTTTTGTCTCTTATAAGTTTTCAGAAAGCAGCCTACTACAATCCGAACTACATATGAAACAAGCATACATTCAATCAAAAAGTGTGCGTATCAGCATGCTTTAAAGAACTAAAAATTGATCAAATTATTTGTTTCCACCTTTCTTGCCTAGGTTTTGGCCAGGTTTTCCTCCAGCTTTTTGGCCTTGTTGTTGTTGTGGTTTGTTTCCTCCTTGTTGAGGCTTTCCACCTTGTTGTTGTGGCTTTCCACCTTGTTGTGGTTTTCCACCTTGTTGTGGCTTTCCACCTTTCATAGCTTGGTTAACATTTGGAATTGGCTTTCCTTCTGGTCCCTTAACCTTCTTTTGTGGTTGGTTGCCAGGGCCGCCCTTTGGCTTTTGAGGAGCGGCGACGTCTTCGTCGTCGTCATCATCTTCATCATCGTCGTCCAAATCTAAAGAAAGAAAGAGTTAATAGCTTTATGGAGCTATTCATTTACCATCGAGATCGTCGCTGTCGAGATCTTCGAAATCGTCCTCATCATCGTCATCATCTTCGAGATTTTCAAGGGATTTGCCGGCTGGCTTCTTGGCTGGTTGATTCTTTTGTTGTTGCTGTTGTGGCATTTGTTGAGCATTGGCAGCACCGGTCTTTGGAGATTGGGTGGCAGCGGCCAATTTTGGTGATTGTTGCTTGGCAGCTACCTGTTGTTGTTGCTTTGGTTGTTCTGGTTTGCCCTTTTGTGGTTGTTGTTGTGGTTTGTTTTGGGCAGGTTGGGTCTGCTTTGGGCCGTTTTGACCGAAAAGAGGGCCTTTTTGGTTCTTTGCGGCTGGCTTGACATCTTCATCATCTTCGTCATCTTCATCTTCGTCGTCTTCATCATCTTCAAGACCACCCTTGCCTCTAAGAGCTCTAAAATCATCTTCTTCGTCTTCATCATCATATTCATCAACTTCAGGTTCGAAATATCTACATCATTATTGTTAGTGGGCGAAAGAAGAGAATGTTTATACCCTCCCAAGTGGACTTCACCTTTGCCTTGAACTGAGAAGGTAACATCTTGATCAATTCTAAAATAGAGGTCGAAAGAAACTTGCTCGGTTCTGTCAGCAACCAAATGAGCAAGGATGTGTTTCTTTCCTTCAACTTCGGCATACAAAGTAGTTTTTCCAGTGTCTGTGAAAATTAGAAAGTTAAATAAGAATTCAATGAATGGAAAGATCTATGTTATTACTTCCTTGAGTTCCAAGAACAGCAGTGGAAAGTCTCAAAATATCGCTATCAGCGGTGTCAACAAGCTTGACTGGCTCGTTTGGCTTAACAACAGCACCCCAAAACATCTTTCTTGTTCAATAAATTCCGCAATTTTTTTTAGTTTTGATTATATGAAAGATATTTTCTTTAAAAGACAAAAAAGAATGCTTAATTGGATTCTTTAAACAGTTAGAAATAAAATTTAGAGATAAAGCCATCTCAACGGCAAAAAAATGCTATTCAAGAAGTACTTTTTGTCTTTATCGTGGCTAAGCAGACACATTTATATTAGTATTATATCATCATTGCTCTCTAGGTTTTGAGGGTCTATAGTCAGCAAATTAGTTTCGAATATTGCGCAATTTAGGAAAACGAAATTAAAATAGAACAGGCGTATTGATGCTGTAAAGAAAAAAGTATACTTAGAATATTCCCAATAGCGCATTTTGTATATTAATCTTCGGAAATATGTCCAACAATTAAAACTTGGTGCTGAAACCAGATTTCAAAATATAATGCACCCATGTGAAAATACAAAATATACCCATTGTTTTTTATTGAGGAGATCAAAAAGAGAGAAGGCTTACAAATCGAAGACTTAGAAACATTCCGAGTGAGTTGTTCCAAAGACCGAAAAAGAACGATCAGATGTTATCATGCCACTAAATAGGCTTTTGTCTCTTAAGAAATTAATTTCCTGTATTGTTTTCGGAGGAAAAAGGGTCCAGTCTTCTTACTTTTCTTATTGTCCTTTATTGACAAGTAAGTCTGAAATTTTCGCTGAGAATTGATTCTATGTGATCAGATCGCTTAGGTCTAACACTCGTGTTGCTCCTATAATAATAATCTAATGACACCGAAGTGTATCCTACAAATTCGATTTTCTGAGCACACAAAAAAAAGTTTCAGCAAATCATAAGTATTAAAAATGTGCTCGTTATCGAGTTTTCTGAGCATGAATATGAGGTTTTCATTCCAGTTACACCAGTGATATGTATTTCATTGAATTGCTCAAAAAATCATTGGTACACCTCCAGGTTCTCTTGAATAATCACAATCTATGCTCCTTTTTCAGATCATGAGAAAAAACAAAAACGAAACGTCCTCAAGCCGCCTCAAGCAGAATAGATCTGAGTGCGAACTTCCGAATTTATATTTTTGATTCTTTCTTTTATTTTTCTACTTCGAGAAAAGAGAAATAATTTACAAGCCATCAGGCCTTTGAAAGTAACGAATTTTGGAACTTACGGTTTTTCGAAATCACTTAAATTTGAGACTCCAAATTACGAATCAAATATCATATCTTCTTAAAATTCACTAACTAGCCAACCCATGAATACAAAAAAAAATGCGATCAGATATGGCGACTACATATTTGTCAAATTAAATCATTCCGACAGCTCCAACAGCTCTTTCACGATTACAGCAAATGGATTCTACTCTGGAAATATCTGGGCTGGAGAAGAAATAAACCTGGGCTTGCGTAGCTTCCGAAGCTGTCTTTTTCAAATATTTCCCAGTCAGCATATCGCTAAAGATCCTGATATAAAAATGACTGAGACACAATTTAATTTCCTCAAGTTTTTGAATCCTGACAACAAAGCTGGCACGCATTTTTTTGGTGATGAGCTCAAGTTCGAGAAATTGCGAGAAGCAGAACGGGCCGAAAAAGTCGAGTTTCTCAATCAAAAAGAAATTTCTGAGTCATTTGGCCATCCAGTTTTTTATGGGGGAAAATTTACTCTTCGACACGTAGAGAGTGGCATGTTTCTCGAAAGCAGTTCTAAAACTCACCCGTTTGCAGGCCATTGCCAAAAGATAAAGCTGACTCACTCTCCTAGCTCAGAAATGTACTTTGGATTCCTGCCATCGCTTGCACATCGGTCGTTTGGAGAGGAAGTACTCTATGGAGAACCAGTACTCATATCGACTATTCGACTAAATAACTACCTCCATTTTGCTGAGGTTGCTCCACTATATACCAGTTTGGACTTAAATAGCAATTCCTTGGTTGATACTGGCCATTTCCCAGCTTTTCCCCAAAGGAGACCAGAGCCATATATTGAAAACAAAACAAGCAAAGTTGTGGGATGCTCTCTGGCAAGCAAAACAGCTACTCTTGTAAACTACCATCATTCTGTGCAAAGTGATTTCCTGAAGACTGGAGATTATATCAGAATCTTTCATGATAAATATTACTTCACAATCCATGATCTCAACGATCAAAATCGCACCAGAATTTGGTTCGAGTCGTTCGAATCTGCGGAATACCGTTACCAACTTGTAAACACTATCTTTCAAATAATAAGGATACCAAATAACCCAAGAGACCTCCCTCGAGAAGAGATAGTAAAGACGGTACATTCAGCTAAGATTGAGGCCACTGCTTTCGGGAACAAAAAAAACGAACTATATTTACTACGTCATTTCGCTACCGGAAAATACCTTGCTCTCTTCTCTCACAAAGAAGAAATGAAAGACGAAGAAAACCAAAAGCTCCAGAACGTTCAGTTTAAGCTAATCGAAATTTCTGACCTTGATCTTATTCCTGAAGAGGTCTTACCTTATATTCAAATCGTTGCAGATACATACGAAGGTTTCGATCAAGTTCATAAAAGCGGAGTTTTCCGTGTTAGGTATGTAGGAAAAAATTTATCGAGATTCATTACGCTGGAAGACACACCTAATGTGACTAGTAAAAAGCATCAAGAGTTTAAGAGCGAAATGAAGAATCACGTGCCTGAAGACTATTTAATAGATAAACTGAGGCCTAGCTACTACAATATTGCTGCTCAGGAAAAACTGGATATCCTTCGGTCGGCCTTGAAGTACTCAGTGGTCCCTCCTCAGCAAATGAACTATATTCTCAAAGCTGAGAGTCTGGCCAATAAATTCTCTTTGTTCATTCATTTCTGCAGCGATTTCAAGACTCCATACGATCGAAAACAAATATCTGATTATGAAGAAAAGAAAAAGCACAATATAAATGGTTCTGAGTCGCACTCTCCAGAAAGAACGGCTCGATCTCGATACTCTCGATACGGTTCACGAAGTAAAAAAGGCTCCGATAAGCTCGATAATCTAGTCCATAAATTTATGAAGATCAAGCCTGACGTGGCGGCATCAGATCACCTTGCAGATGCAAATATTCAGAAGACTATGTCAACGCCAGGCTCACATGGCAAAAACCGAGATAAAGAGTTCAGTTTTTTAAATCTCTTGAAATTTTCGCAATATCATCAGGACTTGGATGACGAGAGACAAACTCCAGAATCAGCCTCAAGCTTAAAAAGGAGACCTTTGTTGAGTCATTTCGCCAACCCAAGAAAACATAAAGACTCACTAAGAAAAATCGGTACTCGAAGCGAACAGAGGAAGAAAAGAAGAAGAAAGTTGGCAAAAGCATTGCAAGAGGAGATCGAAGAGGATATTTCGGATAAAATTGGAAGGGAGTCTCTTAGCAGCCTGGCTGAACAGATGAATCTTCTCTGCGGGTACATTAATGATTTCATTACCGAAGGGGCTACTTCAAAGTCAGAGGAGCTCCCTCTTGAAGGAGCGAGCTTCCAAGCAACTCACACTCTTGACAAAATCAAGCAATGGATCGTCCGCGAATTCAGAATCTTGGAGTTGGTTAACCTCATTCTCCACCAGTTCATCTGTGGAAAACGAATCTCCACGCTCATAAAAGAGATCCGTACTCGCTACGATGACTATGAAGATTTTCAAGATTTCGATCTCGAGAGCTTTGAAAAGCTAGTCAATGCTCTTGTCGAGCTTCTTATGGCAGTTACAAAGAAGAATGAATTGAATTTACTATACAATTGTCAATATGTTCAAATATATCTCCACATTTGTTTGAACAAGCCAAACAAGGGGCTCTATTCGTTATTTCCTTTGGCAAACTTTTCCAACGTTCGAGACAGAATTCTTTCATGCTGCAAAACATTCCTATCAGATGATGATCCAACAACGCTGAATCAACTGAATCACTATCAAACGAAGATATTTGAGGCAATTCAATTGGAAGAGGATTACAAAGCAACTTACATCCAATTGCTAGATATTCACTCAAGAAGTAAGGCACCTAATCTTAACAACAGGATTATTGTGGAGTTCGTTCGAAAATTCCTGATTAATGAGAAGAACTTGCTACATGTTTTCCCTGAACTCATCGAACAAGAAGATGAGATAATCGTAAAGTTTACTTGCTATTCTGGAAATCCTGACTTGAAATATGAATATAACCTCGTTGAGTTATTCTTCGCCTATGGAGCCTCTCATCTTCAAGGAAAGCTGAAAGTCTCTGGTTCCATTACAAATAAAGACTCGCAAGTAGAGGTGTTAGCTTCCTATCTAAATAAAGCTTTTAACCTGATAGATACACTCAGCCATCATGATGATATGCTGTTCTCACTTATTGTCATGAAACACTATCCCTCACATCTTCTTCAAGCTGCCGCTCAGAAATTGGCGCTGGTTTTTCCACCATTATCGCATCTTATTGAGACGATAAAGTCGAACATTCATTCTCAGTATGTAAAGCCTCCCTTACAAAATTTTCCGAAGAAAATCACACTTATTTCAGATGAGAATGCTACAATTACTCAAATAACTGAAACGTCACGATGCATTAAGGAGTCTGCGGATCGATTAATAACAGACATCGAATGGGAAGCAATCGGGGAAATGAATGTCGAAGGAGAAGTAAGAAAATCAAAGGAGTTATTCGACTTAGAAATCAATCAAGGAAAATCGCCACTTCTGACTCAGAAAAATGCTGCTCTAGAGACCATGCTTACTCGTTATGAAGCAGCTTTACATACTTTGACTGAAGTAGCAAAAGATCCCACTAATCTAGAGAACAAGGAAGCTGTCGGAGAAGCTTTGGAATGCTTATCAACCTTGGAAAGCTTCTCTGTCAAAAATGCTGTAATTGAAATTTTGGAAGCAGTTCAAAATGTATTAAGGATCAAAAAGCCCATCAACGCTGACTCAAAGCTGAGAGATACATCCGTTTCTGATATGGATGAAACCATAACACAAGATCCTTTAATTTCAGAATCGCCTCTGCTCAGTAAAGGAATACTTGATCAGAAAGTAATCTCTGATATCACCCGGGTAGTTTCAGAAAAATGGAAAAACCCAAGCAATTGCCTTAAATCATCAGCGGCTGATGCAGGTGCACACTCTTCACAAAAAAGCCTTGAATCATTGCTATTTAATTTACTCAGTTTAGAAGACCCAACTATTTTACAGCAGGCCGTGAGTAAGTTGCGGTGGGTCTCTTCTTTTGAAAATCACGTTTATCGCGAGCTGAAAATATGCACGATTGTCAGCGATCCCAGCGACCTCAGCAATGTGTTGGAGCTTATGGAGATTCGGCTTGTGTTTAATGAATACTCTCGAATTTTTAAAATTCCTGGTTGCTTTGGAAAATCTATCCCAGAAGCAAGAATAGAGGAGATTTTTGCAGATACAGACATCAAAATAAACCGGCTGCTCTTTATTATATATAACACAAAGAAGCATTTCCGGTATCCCAAATTCGATAGTGACTCTGAAGAAAGATTTCTGAAAGGTTTCAAGAAATGGAAGACACCAACAAAAGATAAACCCTTTAAACTTAACCCTGAAGCGATCAATAAAATCTATCAAAAGATCTACCTCGCGATTGATATTCCCAAGAGTCTCTTGCAAATCATCGAAATCGCTGTCTCAATGACAGAAAGCAAGGTTAAAGATGAAACAACAAACTACCGACTTATCATTCGAAAGGCCGTTATCATCCTACAAATCATCATTTACAAGAATACCGAAAATCAAAATTCACTGTCAAAACAGAGGTTCATGATCTCAAATTTATATAATCCAGCATTCACTAACCAAACTTGCGATTTCATGATTCTTTTCTCTGAGATGATGAGAGATAATCGCCAATTACTCAAATTACCCATGAAATATCTCAATGATATAACCTGGGCGGCTTTCTTGAACATTAACACTGCGGAAATTTCCGAAGAAGAAAACAATGCATATTTGACGACTATGATGATGTCCTTGCATTTGTTTTCAAAAACTGCAGTGGGAGGAAAAGATCCGTTCTTAATTATCTCTCAAAAGTTTAAGCAGATGATTGAGGTCCTTACCTCTCCTTCAAATGGGCTCGATATCTTTGAACTTTGGGAACTCACCCATCACACCGGTGAAGAGGCTATAGCAAAGGATACTCGCGCGATTGATCTTCCCTTCCACTACTATAGTATTCGAGAGCTATTAAGCTCCTGTTTGGAAATAAAGGAGAGAATACTCAAGAACAGTCAGAGAGTTGGCAAGATTTTTGGGCAATTCAAGGTTACACAGTGGTACAACGTACTGAACAACCCAAGTTTACTCTTCCAGTTTGAGATCAGAAACCTCGTATGTAAGACTCTAACCTATGGATGGTATGGTGGGAAATATAAACTGAAACCCTTTGAAAAATTTAATAACTTCATCAGCTTCGTGTTTCGGCTCTTTGCTGATATCAGCGCCTTTATTGCATTTATGTCTTGGAACTCAGATCATAAAGAATTAAGTGACTACCAACTCGGAATTCAGCCAGGAAGTTTGTTCAGTGAGTGTTCAATGGTCCTTCAAATGCAAAATATGCTTGAAGTCTTTCAAGACCTTGAGCTATCTAACACGAAACTTCAGATATACATTGAAGACATTGACCTAATAAATCTTTGGAATGAGTACATATACGAAGGCTGTATCGGCCTTCTGAACGCAATGCTAATAGAAGAACCAAATTACATGACAGACACAATTGATTTCACGGACCCTCAATTCTCAAATTTGATCTCCTACTACCTTTATCTTCTACAAAAACTCACTTTGATCCCTTTACTGTCCAAGAAGAACTTGATTTCAAAAATTCAAGACGATTTAACGAAGATATCTCTCTTCCCAGAATACAAGCAGTTCAAAGACCAAATCTTAGCAGTCACACAATCAATTAGAGAAGTGAGCCCAAAACTCCGAACTAGAGAGATGACAAAGATCAAGTTTTCTAATGAACTACATGTATATGATGAGACAGTCGATGCTTTTTTGAGGAACCGTAAACAATATAAAGAATATAGCATTAGAAAGCTGGCTGACACCCTGGCTTCAATGCCTGACCCTAAAAAGATCATTGGAGAGATTATAATGTTCCTTAGGGCTCAATATAACAGTATGAAATCATCAGAACTGATTTTTTTGATGAAACTCTTACGGAAAATCATCGAAAGAGAAAATACTGCAGCAACATCTGATGAGCCCGTTCACACATGGGAGATTGTAAATATAGCTGATCTACAAAAAATGAGTAAAATCCAAACTCTGTATCGCGAACTGGGACTAACGGAGCTACTAGTGAACATTGTCCTTGACCGAAATCGCAGCAAAATTATGATTGAATTCCTTCAGCTGGGGCTTGCTTATCTATATGGCGGAAACTCTGAAGTACAAGAAGAATTTTTTCAGATTTTCCGCAAGGATTACGATAATAGAGTGATCGTAAAGCTGAAGAGCGAAATTGAAAAGCATTCTCAATCTTTCAAGGAATTTGAAAGAATAAGAGTCAGAAATCTCTACCAAAGTAGCATTCGATACGGGTTCGAGTATTTCGGAGAGCTGCAAAGAGATAGCCCAAGAGCTGACGAAAATTCCTCTCTTTTTGTTGTGGACGAGCAATTGTTCGCGAATATACGAGAAAATTTCAACGAAGACCTTTTCAAAAATACCCAAGAACTTAAGTGCTCAAGAGTATTAATCTTGATTTTATCGTTTATCCAAGGTCTGGCAGAAAAGCAGTGCAAAAATCTCCAAGACTTCTTCAGATATCAGCGTTTTATTGATGAAAAAGGAGAAGAGAGAACCTTAGCAAACTCTTTCAATTTCCTTTGTGAATTCAGGACTCTGTTTAATATGTACCACAAAGTCCATTGTGCTTACAATAACGCTGTTGGTGACAAAATTCTTGACGTACTAACTGAATTTTTACAGGGCGACGTGCGGGAAAACATGGAGAACTTACTAAATAAAACGCTCTTGTTTGACATGTGCCGATTGTTGACGGATTACAATAGCGCCATACATCTTCTTCCTCGAGGATTCGCACCGAACCCTTATAGCGGTGAATTTCAAGCACTCAAGAGTCGTGTCATACAGTTCTTAAAGACCTTAGCAGAATACCCTGATATTCAAATTCTGCAGAGAGTCGAGAAGCACCTCGATCTCAATGGTCTGCTGAATATTTATGAAGCTATCATGTTCGAGTTTTTCGGTTGGAGTCTGAAAGATCCTCCTACAACCAACCTTTACGAGATAACGCAACAGAAGATATACACTATGAGTAACGAGGATTATGACGGGATATTAATGGACGGTTCGAGTATATACATAATATTCCGCTATCTCTGGGAAGATTCCGCAACATTTGAAAAAAACATAAGGCATTTGATTCACGAATCGAATCGGGATACTCACAGGAAAGAAGCTCTCGAAGTTTTAATTTTCTCTTTCAGCACAGAAACGATCCGCGGGGTCGAAATCCTCTTGGAAGACAAACAAAAAGACCTTATCAAATACTGGTTTCCAAAGCTCCCAGTTTGCTACTACTTATTGGAATCCTCGAAACAAGCTTTTAGCTCATCTGTTGACAGATCGAGTCCTCAATCTAAAATATCCTCGTTAATGGAAGCTTCAGAAGAGTTTATCTCGCAAATGCGTCTCGACTACAACTCTCGAGGTAGATTCTTAGGGTTGAATTTTAATCAGTTTTACAAGAATCTGAGAGTATTTTCAAATATTCTGTCACTAGTGATCAATGCTAACAATATAATGACTCTGAGGTACCGTGAAGGAGTTTACGAGTTCTATCCTTCATGGGGAGAAGAAATCCAAGACTGGCTAAATAGAACAAACATAGTAGCCTCGATCGCGTTAGTTATTCTATGGTTTTTGGCCTCAAGAAAAAGATACCTAAGTGTAATGTGGGAACGCTTTTCAGATGCTTTTGCAAAGGAGATTGGCGCTTTACCTCAAACAATTGAACGCAAATTGGATGAAGAACGCTATTCTGAACTCGATAAGCATGAGTGCTTGATGTTGCTGAAATTCAAAGGAATAGAATCGGAAGAATTTGCCTTGGTACGCAAATACAGCCCCTTCTATTCAGAGATTCAGAAAGAAATTTTGATTCAAAATGTGAAGTTCGTCATATTCTCCTCTGCCCTACTATGGCATATGTCATATCTCGGATTGAGCTTAGGCTCTCTTGCTTCTCCCATTTTTTCGGCAATCTTAATCGCAGATATTGCAGTTCAATCTGATGCCATAGGACAGGTAATAAAAGCGGTTTCAACAAATTGGAGGCAATTCTTGTGGACTCTCTTTTTGCTTCTCATGTTTGCTCTGATATACACTTTTATCGGGTTCTATATGCTCCAAGACGAGTTTAAGGACGAAGCTGGAAACGCTCTCTGCCAAGACGCTTTAGGATGCTTCCTCGCTGTGCTGAATCTTGGACTAAGGAGTGGTGGAGGAATAGCTGACGCGATCCAGTTGCAGGCATATAATCCTGAATACCCTGAGAGATACTTCCTTAGAGTTGTGTTCAGTTTAGCCTTCTTTATCACGATGATCACCATTCTGCTAAATCTTATCTTTGGTATGATCATCGATGCTTTCGGAGACCTTAGAGACACAAAGACGGCTAACGAAGAGGATGCAAAGAATGTTTGCTTTATCTGCGGGATGGGACGCAGCGAATTTGAGAGATATATGAAATTTGATGAGCACGCTGATAAAGAACATAACTATTGGAGCTACATTTACCTGATTGTATATATTCAAGCCAAATTCAAAACAAAAAGGACTTCGATGACTGGGTTGGAGAATTTTGTCAATGAAAGGTTCAGGATGAAGGATTATTCATGGGTGCCTGTGGGTAGATCGCTGTCATTAGAAAGAAGAAAAGAAGCTCATGGTACAAAGCGCAGTGAAAATGATGACATGAGAGATACTGTCAACAGCCTAGTGACAGAATTGAAGAACTTTAAAGACGAGATTAGCAGTCTTAGAGAAGAGATGAGTTTAATAAATGAAAAAACATCGTCTAAGAAAATTGAGATGTGAGAATCAAAATAATGAATTCATGCCAACTTTTAATGATAAATACAGTGTAACTACTACATAACTTCTTTTGAATTTACTATTAAATCAAGCAGAATGTTTTAAAATTCAATAAACTAGGACCATCTCAGAGGAGAGGGATTTGAATTAGTTCAGGGAGGAAAATTCAATTGAAAAAATTATTTGATCGATTGATTTATATGCAGTTTTTTAGAGAGTAATTTTCTTCATGTTCAACAAGAATGCTAAGTAAACAAATAAAGCATAAATAATTATTGGTTCAATTAGCAGTTAGTTTTCGAAACTAAAACAAATCAAAATACTTTCACAAAATGAGCGAATTATATTTCAGCGATAACTCCAGACATTCTTGCAGCAAAGACCAGCAGCTGAGCAGATGCGATGAGGAATTCGTCAAAATAATGCTCGAAATTGAATCAAATTACACAGAATTTAAGCGCCATGATAAAGTCCGCATCGAACAATGGACCAAGGCGCTATGTCAAGTTACAACAAATCTTATTTGGAAGCAAAATAGAAATCTGTACGCAAAATTGCTCCTTCAAGCAGTCCACCATCGAGAGCTCTTTGACCCTTTTAACAAATCGCCTCCTGAGAGTCTACCGACTCTAAATAGACAGATAGTGGTACAAAAACATGTTATTCGCTTTTCTTCTATTTTGTTTCCAATGAAATAGTCAGACAGATTGGCTGAGCTAGAAAACGAGTTGATAGCAAAAAGCCATCAGCAGCAAAGAATCACAAGAAGAGATTCATCTTTGAATCAGAGACAAAGAAGTCAATCTGCCAAACGAGAAAGAAGTCCTTATTACAGTCTCAGAGAAAATGCAAAGTAAACTTACATTATAATCCCTTTGTTATTTAACCACTCTAACTAGGAAAAATGAAAGGCAGAGTACTGAAAGATCTCCTATGAATAGAGGAAGGCCTATTTCGACTTCGCAATTAACAAAATTGATTCCCAAGAGTGTTGGAGAGGCCTTTTTCGCATCTAAGACTCCTGAAAAGGATCAGCAAACTTTCTTTAGCAGATCATTTTCTTCTCTAAACGACGAGAATTCAAGGAAGATTGAACCTCGAAAATCACCCATAGCCTACAAAGAGAGAAGCGAAATTAATAGACTGCAAGCTGAATTGAAACTATCAAAATTGAATGAAGAAAGCTTGAGAAATGATCTAAATGTAACCCTTATACACTGCATCCTAATTTCAACTTCTAATTTGATTCTTGCCTTAGATGAAAACACTGCTGATCAGTCAACTAACTCGCAACATAGACAAGAAAAATGAAGATTTTCAGAAAATGAGGAGTGAATATACAAAACTAAAAACCTTTTTCAGGCTTACAAAAAAATACGTTGAAGAAAAATCCATACAATTTACTGACAATTTAGAAGTACTCGCATTTCACAAATTGATTTTTTACCATTTTTACATTTATTCCTTTATTTTCAGGGCAAAGCATTTATTCGAGAGCTCGAAAAACTATCAATCTCCTTTGATTGGGCTTCTTCTGCATCTGGCGAAAAAAGCTTACCAAAATCGCCCGAAAACTACCGCTCTTTATCTCCGAACAACTCCAGAGACCTTGAACGATTGATGAGATCAAACGGAAATTTAGGCATACTAGTCGAGAATAATATGAACTCTCAAACTTGTAACCAGCACTCCGATACGAAATCTAAGGTCTCGTTTGTGTCTCAAAACGAGAATTCTTTCTATGGAAATCACTATCTGGGATCAGGGTCGAAAGAGTATGGAGCAGACCAAACAACTCAAGAGCTAGAGCCAGTTTATGATTATCTTAAACGAAACACTGTTCGCTCAAATCAGAAAGTAAGCCCGGACTCCAAGCGCTTGAGTTACAGTCAAATGAAATCAAAATTACAAACTACTGACAAAGAGACCAGTGACTTTCTCAGCTATCTCGAAAAATTCCAAAAAGAGAGCGTAAAATAAATACAGAGAAATTGTTTTAAGTTTCATTTTTTTTTTTAGGAAAAATTGAAAAGAGAAACTGCAGAGCTACTTGATAAATCAAGCCGCATAAACCCAAAAATAATCTAACAAAATGGCTTTGCTCTCATTCCAGCGCATTTTAAAATTTTGAGATACTGAAATTCTTTTTTCTAATTTACGATATACTTTTTTACTGAATTAGAATCCATAAAATTTTTTCCTGCAGAAATTCAAATATGTTACATCTTTTTGATGAAGAGAAAAAAAAAAATATGTGAAGATTCCTCTCGTAACCCTAAAACGCCCTAAACCGTAACATCCTTCAGAAACGCAGGTCGCTGTTGATTTATGTTACTTATGTATAACTGATGGAATTAAACTGTTGATATCATAGCGTCTATAATAAAAAAGTTTTAGCGAATATCAAAATTCCAAGAAATGTTGGTAAAAGTAGCGTTATTATATGGCGTGCTGCTCCAAGTGTCAATAAGCAAACTCCTGCAAACTTTCGTTATCTTCCGGCATGGCGCTCGCACACCAAACTCGTTCTTCTTTGAGCCAGACCAATACACAGAAAAACCTGGCGATCTTACTGAACTTGGTAAGCGCCAAGTGCGAGAGTTAGGTGAGCACCTCAGACAAAAATATATCGACGAGGATAAGCTTGTAGGTGGAGAGTACAACAAGCACGAAGTATTTGTGAAATCTAGCGTCAAGCTAAGAACGAACGAAAGTACATATTATTTGCTCCAAGGACTGTTTCCGAATAAAGATATAAAAGACATTAATGTATACTATGCTTCGATCGTCAGAGATCTCTACTATCATGCGCACGACGAAAAATACTGTCCTTTCATTGTCCCACTCTATCAAAGCCTGAAGCATTCTGAAGAATATATAAAAATGGAAGAATATTTCCAGAAGCATCTGTACCCAGGTGTTGTCGAGAAAGTCAACGAAGGAGGAAGGCATAAATACACTCTGGATATGCTGACTATTAAACAAGCAAAAAAGATTTTTGATGGATACAAATGCAATGAAGCACACGGGAAAAATAACCCAAAATATTCCGAGGAAGAGTTAAATCTCTTTTACAAGCTCAATCTTTGGCACTTATATCAATACAAATTTGGGCCTGAGCTCATTCAAAAGCTGACGAACAGTCCAGTATTTGCGGAAATTCATAGCTTCATGAAATGTATTTCTGAAAAGAACAAGCATCTTCATTCTGAATGTCCAAGACTGATCATTTTTAGTGCGCATGATTCCAATATTGTGCCGATTTTGAAAACTCTGGTTCCCATTGGTAAGAGTTTAGAAATATCTTAAATCACTAAATCAATTTCATAGAAAAACTCCTAAATGATAGAAAGTATATTCCGCCATTTGCGGCCTATCTCACTTTCGAAATTCACCAAGACCAGCCAGAGGAAGAGCCTTGGGTCCGAGTCTTATATAATGGCGAACTGTTGCCATTGTGGGAAGGAGGAAAAGAAAGAATCAGTCGAGCCGAATTCCATAAATTCCTTGAAGACCATATCTTGCATGATGTGGCAGCCACTTGTGACAGCATGTAACAGCTAATCTGCAGAAGTTTACTCCAGAAATTTTCATTAAATAATTGAATATTTCTGAACTATTCATGAACTTTGATCTCATTACCTAACTTTTACAAATGTCATGATGTGTAAAGAAACAACAATTTGGCATAATAAGGAATTTTTTTGGATTTAAGTTGAAATAGCTTTGATTCAGTAGAAAAATGATATTACCCAGAAGAATCTTATATTAATATCAAATTTATTAAGCTGATCAATTTATTATACCACACTTTTCGTTTCTTTGTAATGAAAGTTCCTGAGAGAATAAAGCCATTAGCTAAGAGCAAACGCACACCTCAGTGTCACGCAAATATTCGCAAAATAGGCATAAGTTGACGTTTGCTATGGTATGACTTGAAAGGTATTTACTTTTCTTAGAACGACCAAGGTCTACGATTGACACCGAGCTATTTTTTCAATATCGAAATTTACTTTGCTACTTGCAAACGAAACCGATTATATCATTTTTTGTTCTGAGACAAATTTTTATAAAGAACCATGAGAGAAATCACACTGTATAGCAAACCCTAGACCTAAAAAACGCACTAAATAGTATGAAGAAGCCACTCACAGACTCTTGAAACTTTTTCAGTAATGACGTTATTATTCAAAATCAAAAATTTGTCAAGTTGAAAGGTCATTCGCAGTGGTTTGCGTTTAGTCATCTGTGGCCTCTTTCCAGACATATTCTGTCCTATATATAGTATCTCCTCTTAGTTTACCCTCACCAAGTGTGAAATGATGTCTTCTGAGGTCTTTAGCAAGCTCAGGGTTGAGAGCCGATGCTCTTCCATGGATATCCTTATGGGTTTCTTGCTGCACGCTTCTGAGATCTCTTGGATCATTTCCTAGCACGAAATGGCTCTTTCTCAGATCATTCGCGAGAGTCTTGAAAAGTCCCAAGTTATTTATCTGCTTTGACTGATCATTCAAGTCTTTATGGATTGCATGAGAGTAGCTCTCGTAATTATTAGGGTCATCGAATTTGAAATGACTCTGTCGGAGGTCCTTTCGAAGGTTCTCTTCAAGTTGGGTCTTCTGGAACCCAGGATAGCCTTGATAGCTAAAGACAATGTTTTTAGACAATGTAAATAGTGTCATTAATAATTACTTTGATTTTGCCTCTGTCTCTGGTTTCACTTTGTCGTACCCGAAGACTACACTTGAGCTTCGATCAGCTCTTTGGTCACGGGCTTGTCCTAACTTCGCATTTCCTTTGGCTTTTAGGTCGTCATTGTATGTTGTGTTGTAACCTAATTTCGTGTCACCCATAAACAAGTGGCTTCTCCAGAGAAGTGGGTTTTTCCCTTTGTCAGCAAAAGAGCCTTCAGGTGGTTCTTTATAAGATCCCAAAGCAACAGACTCGTAATTAGGCTCCTTATTTCCAAGCACAAAGTGATGAGTTCTCAGATCTTTGATTAATTCTTTGTTCAACTCGGCCTTTTCAATGGGCTTTTTGACGTATGTATGACGGTACATAGATTCGGTCGGCATTTCATCTGTTCCTGTTACAAAATGCGTTTTCTTAAGGTCCATAGGTGGGCCAGCTTTTTTGTAATTCGCGGGAATAGGCTTAAAATTTCCATGCATTTCAGACGCATAATGATCTTCTTTGTCAAAACCTAGAGGGATGTTCGACTTTCTCAAATTAACCACATTATCCATAAGTTCTTTTTTAGAAAGCCCTTGGCTCAACATTGAAGGGTCGATATCATGGTTGTAGATCTGATCATAAACAGAGCTGTACATGGCCTTACCGTCATCGTTTCCAAACTGGATGTGATGTTTTCTGATGGATTCTTTGAGCTCAAGCTGTTCTTTTTTATGTAGTGGAGGGAGCTCTTTCTTCTGAAAATTTTCTTGATAATCACTTTGTAATCCAATCTTTTGAGTTCCTAGGAAGCAAGACAAACGCTTAGTTCGAAAATTTCTCAATAAATACCATAAACAAAGTGGTGAGCTCTCAAGTCCCGCATAGTTTCAGCGTTGAGTTTTGCCTGCTCAGCATCTCTTGGAGGTGCAGTATGACCTCCTTTATAAATACTTGTGTAATGATCCTTCTCGTTGTCAGGCCCTCCGATGCCGAAATGGGACTTCTTTAACCCAAGAGACTCTCCGTAATCTTTTTGCATTTCTAAGGGATACTCCTTATATCTTTCGATATACTCAGATTCCGGATCAACAACTACAGAGGATTGTAAGATCGAATGAGCAAATGATTACTTTTGTCATTTCCGAGGTCAAAGTGGCTGCTTCTAAGGTATTTACCGAGTTGTTTGCGTTTTTCGAACTGCTTGCTCATTCTGCGAATGCTTTCAGTTATCTTTTATAAAGTATTTTTATTCTTTGTAGTTAAATAATTCCAGTTATCTTAAAGATTTTGTGCAACTGAGAGAAAAGAGGATCAAGCCATAATAAACATCGTCATATCAACACAATCAGCAAGGCAAAAAGAATTCATGTTGCACAATATTTGAATAGTGAGCACGTGTTAGGAAAGGATATATTCTACGAGCTTTAATGAACTCGGAGAGAAAATAAAAATATCTTAAATTGCTGTCACCACTAGCATAATATCCTCAAAAAATGGTCTTAATGTGCCTCGTTTAATTGAATGCATTTCTTTAAATTTTGTTTCAATCTTCAGGAAAGAGAGTCAATAGCAGTTACTTATTTCCGCTTATCTAAAGTAGAAACAGGATCAATTTTTCCTTTTTTTCTTATATTGCTGTAAGTCCAAGGAGCAAAATAATTGTTTAGGGCAATTACAATTGAAGAAAAATATTTGTTAGATCTAAATATTTGTCTGGACTAGATCTTCTTTTATATGGGGTGGAATCATTGGGGTTGTAAATCATGGAAAACTCTTGCGAGAAAAATAAATTGCTAATCTATCATTTATGCTGCATCGAAAATTACTGGTTCCTCTCCAATTTTTTAGGAGATACTACTGCCTAACTTTTCTATGATGAAATAGTATTTCGAAATCGGTCGGCAAATACTTTGAACTTATCTGTATCTGTATAGTGTTTATGTGATGTGTCTATTATTGGTTAGTATAAGTGTTTATTAAATAATTTAGATGAATAAGTTATAGCAGCTTAGTATTCGATATCTTTTCAAAATGATTTAGTGTCAGGCAGTTTTTGATATCCTCGTCGACTCTGAAAGCATTGAATTTTGCTACCAGATGCGGCATCAAACATTTACCTCTAAAAACTTCATTTCAAATTAATCGCTTTTTTGAATCAATACTTGTGACTTTTCTGAATGATAAGCATTATATGAGATTTCCAATAGCAAAACATAAATCAAATATAAAACTTTTCTTGAAATCATAGAGCAACATTACCATTACAATCTTCTTAAAACCAATACACATGATACTTTCATTTCACATTAAATTCCAATTAAGCCAATATGAATACCTCTACCGCTGTCGAAAAATTTACTGATAAGAAAATGAAAAATACCTTTCATCCAACTCTAATTATTTGAATTTGCTGCCACCAAAAGGGAGAGATATTCATCAAATCGAAATTTATCAATTATTAATTTTTCAATTTGAGACTCATGTATTGAATATTGCTAACAAATAAGTAGAAGTGATATTTTTGAATAGGGTTTGCTTTGATGGAGAGTTTCCTCACAAAATGATGTGTATTATACGTGGGGCTTGTTTTGGCTCATTTATGAAGATGGACGCTAGGCAGATTTATTTTTTCAAATATATGTTGAATTGGTTGTGCCTCAAATGACAGAGTTACTTATAGATAATCGGTGTAATATGATGAGTATGGAATACGACATTAAAGACTTAGATTTGAGGCAATTTTTCCCTTATGATATTTAAGAAATGCAAATGATGGTGGTAACTTTCCTCTCACAGCAGCCAGCTGCAGCATTTGGACAGAGATTTGGTTCTGTAGAACCTGCACAAGAGTCAGTGCATTGTGTCTTCACTTGGTTCTTGTTAACCAGCATGGTTGAACTGCCACCTCCGTCGAGGTTAATGGCGTTGACAGCACCAAGCTTCACCATCAAGTTGGCAAGTTGGTAGAGATCGAATCCCAGTTTCTTACCCTCATTACCATCAACTTGCACCATGATTAATCGGCCATCCTTGTCATGACCAATCGCAACTCGAGGAGCTTTCAGGAGAATAAAGCTTTGTCCAACTTGCTCGATGGCTTCACTTTGGTCAACAAAGGAAGCTCCATTACGTACCAAGGTTATTTGACCTTGAACGAGCTGTGTGAAGTCTGACTTTGTAAGTGTATCAGCACCGAGATATCCGATCACAAAAGATCCGTTCTTCAAGAGACCGAAGTTTGCACGAGGAATATTAGGTGTTTGAATTCTTTGCCCATTAGAAATAACGTTTCCTATACAGGCTCCGGTTTTCATATCAAAAAAGCCTGCATTTGTTGCAGCAACACATCCTCTTGCAGCACTGTTTACAGAAGTTCGCTGTCTTGTACCACAACCTGTTGTAGGAGGGAGAACAGAAAAGTGACCTTCCAAAGGATTCTGAAGGATAATGATGTTGGCAACGGTGTTTTCTTGCACTATTTGCTGATAATCATAGATTGGAGTTGGATTTGAGACTTTGGAAGCAGGGTAAACGATATAGTTATCTCCAGATGCTCTTCTCTTTTGGAAGAATTCAATAAAAGGGTTCTGGAGAGCCGCAACTGAGACTAAGCACAGCACTAATACGAAATATCGATTCATATCTCTTGTTTTTTTAGAGCTTGAATCAAGCAATTATTAAAATCTACTCCCGAGGCTGTTTTATTAGTTGAAAACAATTGTATTAAAATTCGTAATGTTTTCCAGAATTATGGTCAAAAAAACTTTTTCTCGACACCTTTCTAAGGACTCGCTGCCATTTAGTATCGTTACTAAGCTTCAACAAACTTTCTTTAGGGAAAGGAGAGCCAGATGAGTCAATTCGGCATTCTCTCTTTTCCTTTATGAAGTTATGTTTAAAGACCATTATTTTGCTTGAATTATGTAGGTTTCGTAAGAATCTCTTTATTGCTAGTTGGGTTTTAGAGTGGAGGGACAGTAACAATTCTAACCTCCAGTAGTATTTCAAATCTGGTATTATAAAATTATCTGATGTATTTATTTCCCTCGTAACTTGAGAATTACCCCGTGTTTGCTCGTCAGTTGAAGTAGCTTCACAATTATTCTATTTACAATTTTTCCATCATCTTACGTGTTAGCTTGATCTAAGTCAGCCTCATATCGAGAATAAATTCAATTTTTTTTTTCTGAATAACAGCAGACATTCTGTCGATTATCGCTGCAATTACATCTAAATTATTTCTAGATTGTGTCATTTTTGAGTTGTCGATTCATGTCTATCCAAAGACGGAAGGGCGTTTGAAGGATACAAGGCGACATTAAATAAATAGAAATCTTTTCATTATGAAACACAAATGATGGTGGTAACTTTCCTCTCACAGCAGCCAGCGGCAGCATTTGGACAGAGATTTGGTTCTGTAGAACCTGCACAAGAGTCAGTGCATTGTGTCTTCACTTGGTTCTTGTTAACCAGCATGGTTGAACTGCCACCTCCGTCGAGGTTAATGGCGTTGACAGCACCAAGCTTCACCATCAAGTTGGCAAGTTGGTAGAGATCGAATCCCAGTTTCTTACCCTCATTACCATCAACTTGCACCATGATTAATCGACCATCTTTGTCGTGACCGATTGCAACTCGAGGAGCTTTCAGGAGAATGAAACTCTGACTTGTAGTTTCTATTGCTGCACTTTGATCAACAAAGGAAGCCCCATCTCTCACTAAGGTAACAGATCCTTGAACGAGTTGCGAAAATTCGAGTTTTGCTAGTGTGTCACAACTAAGGTACCCAATCACAAAAGATCCATTCTTCAGAAGACCGAAGTTTCCACGAGCCATGCATGGCATTTGTATAGCTTCTCCATTTGAAACGATGTTTCCTATACAGGCTCCAGTTTTCATATCAAAAAAGCCTGCATTAGTGGCAGCAACACATCCTCTTGCAGCACTGTTCACAGAAGTTCGCTGTCTTGTGCCGCAACCTGTAGTAGGAGGGAGAACAGAAAAGTGACCTTCCAAAGGATTCTGAAGGATAATGATGTTGGCAACAGTGTTTTCTTGCACTATTTGCTGATAATCATAGATTGGAGTTGGATTTGAGACTTTGGAAGCAGGGTAAACGATATAGTTATCTCCAGATGCTCTTCTCTTTTGGAAGAATTCAATAAAAGGGTTCTGGAGAGCCGCAACTGAGACTAAGCACAGTGCTAAAACGAAATACCGATTCATACCTCTTTCTCTCTAAAAGGCTTGAAATAATTAATTCTAATCCTTAACCTACTTTTAATTTAACAAGAAGATAATAACTGAATTGGAAGTTTACTATCTCTGAGAAGAACTCATCATTTTCATGGACCTCATATTTGTGAGTATTTATTTAGAAAAGAGGGTCTATAGACTCATGAGCTAATTTATGTCGAGATAAAAAGCCCGAAATTCACTTTTTGAGAATCTACAACATGCAAACAAACAAAATCTTTTTTATTATAATCCTCCTTTTGACTCCCAAACAACTTTCTGAATATCTCATTTCTCTTTTTTGAGTTAGTTTTCAATTTGTATGTTTTATATTCTAGTATCTACAGTTTCATGAAAGAGTTAGAGGCCAAAAAAACTTCCCAAAGAATTCCTGAAACGATGACTCAGATTTTTACCAGCACAAAAAGCAACAAAGTAGTCCACAAGAAAACTGAGGAAATTGGCGAAGAAGCACAATGCAATCTTTCAACTCTTGAAGGGTGAAATTCAAAAAATAAGTCTTATTCGCACCAATATTTACTACTCGGATCAATATGACTAGAGTCTTCAGTAGCAACTGTAAAATTTTAGAATTCTCTTATAAAGTTTCCTTCTGTTGGAGATTTATTACAGAATAATTTCAGGAATACTAATATCAAAATATAATATTCGTAATCGAAGAAAGATTTTCGCTGAAAAATCTTCTTAGAATCTGGTATTAATTATGAAAAAGAATTTCGATAATTGTGCAGTTATCTCCATTTAAACTCTTTTTCCCAAAATGAATAAGCCGCAACATATTAAAATCTGTATTCTTGGGAGCTCTGGCGTCGGTAAAACCAGCCTTCTCAGACGCTTCATTCAGGATGAATTTGAATTCCATGAACCACCAACTCTCGGATCAGCCTTTCAGGAAAAATTTTTCAATTATCAAGAACGAGCGTATAAATTTCAAATGTGGGATACGGCTGGCCAGGAAAAATATGCTCCTCTGGCGCATTTATACTACCGTGAAGCAGAAGTAGCCTTCTTAGTTTATGATATTACAAATCAAGAATCGTTCAACTCTCTAAAAAATTGGTACGCAGAACTCATTGAGAAAGGTCCAAGAAACCTGATTTATTGTGTGATTGGAAATAAAAGTGATTTAGACGACCAGATTGAAGTCGAAAATTGCACAGCCCGAACATTTGCAAACAGTATACATGCTATGTTCTGTCTAACGAGTGCGAAAGAGAACATTGGGATAACCGACTTATTTAGAAAACTATGTCTCCATTTGCAAAACCAGAACCCAGAATCATCATCGTCATTTTCGAAATCGCGCGTAAAGCGCTCGAGTACTTTATACATTGAGGAAGAGAAACATAAACGAAAAGATAAAGGAAAATGTCCTTGCTAACCCTTGGAAGTTAATAAGTACATAGGATTTGTCTCATAGTTTGTGATTTCGTCGTGTATCAATAAATTTTTTTGAACTTGAAGCTTTAGTTATAAATTATTATTGTTATTGCTGTTGTGTCCATCTTGTTATTGATGACCGTAAAATTTTATATGATAATTCCCAATCCCGGAAGAACAAATCACTTTGATCAATGAGGTGAAAATCAAAAGAGAATGATATTAAAAAGAACATCTTAGAAAAATTGATTTCTTCTGTGTTTCATTTAAGCTTCTTGGCACATTATACTTAATAGAACTAGACCAGAGAGGATCTTTGCTAAACTGTAAGAAAGTACTGTTCTCGCAGAATAAATCGAATCTGTGATTAAAATTTCAGCCAAATGGAGCATTCCAAGGTATATCGAGATTAAGGTCTGCTCATTATCAATAATGAAATTAATTGTTGGCAAAATCTTACAAGAATGATTTGTGTCAAAAAGAATTACAAGAACCATAGGGTATTCCTTGATAGATATTCATTTTGATAAGGTTGAACTTGCAGGATCATTTAGATAATACCCTGTGATTTTGCTAATGAACTATACTTCGTTTTAATGTTTATTCACTTGAGATGACTGCTAACATCATTCTAACAAATACTCAGGGAAATAATTTCCCAAGCAATAGCATTTATGTCAGAATCGACAAATTTTGCTTGAACTTTTCAAAAGCTCAAGGGATTTTACAAATTGAGGGGAGATTGACTTCAACGCTATTGCATAAATTGATTAAACCTTTATATTAGTATTTTACATTTCGTCAGAGGGCACAACAGATCGAAATGAATAATTTTTGAAGATTTTCATAGGAGTGACAAGAATTTAGCGAATGACGTAATTTATTTTTAGGAGTAATTCTGTCCTGGGAGCAGTCAAAGACGTGGCTGAGTCGAAAAGAGGAGATTTGCCTCATTTCTCGTTATGGAAACTTCTTGTTTCTACGAAAATTCTTTCAACAACTATCTGTTTTAGTTGAAGTAAACGCCTCCTCATTCAACAAAATTTAATTCAACGCGAATTAGTCTTACTGATTCCAAGACCTTCATAAAAAAGAGGTCACTTCTCGTTTAGACGAAAGTTTTACGCTGAAAGCGCATCTAGAATAAGTAGTGAGCCTCGCTTGAGGACAATGAACATAAATTTTTTTTCTCAAACACTGACTCTTAAGGGTATAAATTAGAAAAAGTTATTTCATAATTAATAGATTCAATACTTTTACCAAAGAAAAATCGATCAAATATGGAAAGCAACGAAGTTACCCTTAAAATCAAATTCTTCAGCGACAAAGTAGTCGAAGTGAAGATCTCGCCAGAAGCGACGGTCGCTGAATTAAAGGAGGCTATCGCCAAAGCCACAGAAATTAAAGCGAACGAACAGAAGATCATTTTCAAAGGTATTCTAAATTCCAACGAATCAGAGTAAGACTTTGCAAAAGGAAAAATTCTCAAAGATGATGATATTTTGAGCTCATACAAGGTTGAAAACGGAAGCTCTATGCATGTGGTAACATAAACATCTGTTTTAGAAAAATATTAACTCTTCTTTTTCATGATTCTTTTATGACGAAATAAACAGGTTCAGACTAAAGGTAAACTCGCTATTTTCAGTATAAGTGGCTATAACTCCACTAATTAGCCGCACCTACCCAAAGCTCTGGAACAAATCAGCAAAGAACCACCACTGGCACTTCAAATACCAGTAATGTACCAACAAATTTGGCAAGTGGAGGATTCGGCCTCTTGAACTCTGTGGGTTTTTCGCGTAAGCTTATAATGATCTTCAAAGGCACGAATGCTAATTTGAATTTAAAGCAAACACCTCAACTAATCCAACTGAAAATAGTCCATTCAATAACCCAATGTTTACGAGCATGTTCCAAAGCGTAAGATTCAGTCTTCTTGAAAGTTCAAACTAAAACAACCTTAGATTTTAAGCAATCCACAGATGCTTCAAAGTATGATCCAAAATAACCCTATGCTTCGACAAATGGCTGAGAATAATCCAGAGGTTCAGCAAGCCTTAAATGATCCTGCTCTCCTTCAAATGATGGCAGACCCTCAAGTTATTCAGGCTGCAATGGGAATGATGGGAAGAATGCAGCAAGGAGGAACCGGAACGATGGGAGGAAGCTATTTCCCAATGCCAGGTAATTTTTCTACTGGCAAGCATTTCATAACGCGTTCTTTCAGGAGGTGACAGCACTACTGGTACTTCCACTACCACCACCACAACTACGACATCCACAAGCAATACTTCAACACAAAGCGGAACTTCAACCAATCAAAACGCTCAACCTAATCCATTTGGAATGCTCGGTGGTATGCCTAACATGATGCAGATGATGCAAAATATGCAAGGCTTATTCGGTATTTTCGTTCATTGTCGGCAATTGTAAAATAGTTGAATAGGCCAACCCAACACCCAAAGTCAACCGACTCAGTCAACCCAGAGCACTCAAAGTCAAGGCACAGTACAAGCCAAACGGGAGGAACTCAGGGAACGTCTACAAACACTAATCCATTCGCTTTTAACCCTTTTATGGGAGGATTCCCTGGGTTTGGCTCTCCTTTAGGTTTCCCATTTGGAGGAGGTTTCGGCCAGCAGACACAGCAACAACCAACACAATCGCAACAACAGGATAATATTCCTCCTGAGGAAAAGTATAAAGACCAACTACAACAATTGGAAGCCATGGGATTTATCAATAAAGAAGTGAATATTCAAATGCTCAAGTCAACTAACGGAAATGTGAATGCTGCGGTGGAGAGACTTCTTAATATGCTAGGCTGAGAATAGTACGAGATTTTGGGTATCTTTGATTGTTCATTATTCCATAAGATGTATCGCCAAAAAGTATAATTGATCTTTGAAAATCGATAATACGGATTGTGAGAATTAGCTAATATTGTAGATAATATGTAGAAAGATACAACAAAAAAAGTTGTTTGTCAATTTTGAGGCAAAGAGCATAAAGCCTAAAATATGTCACGATCTGTCTGACCAAGAGTCCCAAAAAAATGCTATTACTGCTATATTATTTTTTCTAAATTTGGACGTTCTCAGGGCGTTTGTTTACGAAAATTAGTTAAAATACAACAACTTTCAATTATAAATCATATATTTTTGAAGATACGCAATTTTTTATGGAAACACTGAGTGCCAAGGATCCGTTGAGAGAATATAATATAAAGATCTATGAAGATGAAACTATCATGGAGCCCATAAATGGTTCGCCTGAGATAACAGTAATATGGATACATGGAATGAGTTCAATAGCTATTCGATCAATGAGATTATTTTTCAAGGGAAGTGCTCTCAAAAATCCTGTAAGACATTGAAATGCCTTTTTTTGTATTGAATGAACTTTTTAATGCGAAGCCAGCAAGATATGTTTTCCCTCAAGCTCCGAAAGGGTACCTGACAGTAGATAAACAACCAGACGTGACATCGTGGTATGATGTTCTTGATCGATCGACTTTAGAGCCACCTCTCGAAAAAGTTGTCAACGTTCAGCAAATCAAAGACAGTGCCAACCGCTTAATTAAGATCGCAGAGCGAGAAATCGATCTCCTCAAAGGGCAGAGTCAAAAGTTGTTCATTGGTGGCATGTCACAAGGTGCTGCTATGGCAATGGCGACTGCTCTCCAATTAAAGGACAAAATAGGAGGAATCATGGTGTGCTCTGGTTATTATTTCGACATAATTGAAATCAATAAAAATAATCTGACAACTCCATTGGTATCGTTTCATGGCACGAGAGATTCAATTCGGCCTTGGGAAATAGTGAAAGTAACTTACGACCAGTTAAAAGAGAAGAAACCAGAAAATACTGAAATTATTCTAATTGACATGGATCATGAAAGCGACGTTGAAGCTATCAGAGCGAGGTTTCACAAATTGATAATGGATCAAACTAGTTCGTTGACCTCAAAACAATTGTGAGATCTATAACTTTGTCGGAGTTAAGTAGCTCACTCCAAATATATATCCTTTCCAATTTATATTTTATCCACAGAGCTCACTGAATAAGCAATTATTGAGAATTAGTACATTTCTTACTAGCTCTCTCAAATTATCTATCATATTATTCAATTTTCTCATTCCGAAAAAAGTTGGGCGCTGGCTAACCATTTATCAAAAAGAGTTTGGAAAACCACTTTTCATTTAAATCAAAAAATTACATCAGGAGAAAAACATATTTGGCATTTCCTATGATCTCTTAGATGATTCCGTAGTTCACCTCCAAAATCATCTTTATAACTTCTTACAATGCATTTTCACATAGTTAGCTTCTCCCTTTCTCTGAAGTCTATTATTTATTTCAAAAAAACTTACTCTGAAAATATAATAGTAAAAACACACATCTCTATTTCGTTTTTAATTGTGAACAAATCTAAACTAAATGAATTCTGATATTTCAAATTTCACGGTCAGCTCTATGCAGGTTCTGAAGAAGAAGGAACAATACACCTGCGAAATTCGCAAGAAGAAAACAAATGATATTCTGAATTCTAAAAGGGTCAAACCAAAAGCACTTCCAACAAATGAGAGAACCCTCGCTCTGTTTGAAAATTGTACGAAAGTGCCATTAATTGTGAGCCAAAAGCTGATTTCAGAAAATGAGAAGGCAGAACCTCTTCAAATCGAAACTGAAGAAACAACTAACCCTAATGTTGATAAAAAGCAACTAGAAATCGAAAAAGGAATCGATATGAAACTTTCCGACACTATGGATACAACTTCTGACAGCCATAGTTCATGTGACAGCACGCTAGTGCGCTCTCTTCTAGAATGCTTGAGTCACGATGACGAAAATGTTCTTCAAGTCGTAAAATTCCGTCTCATTCGAACTTACATGCTTACTAAATAAATCTAACTCAATAGTCTCTTCAGGCTCTTAGCGAGCTCGTCAGTGAGTCGGTAGATTCGGTACCTGTACTTCTTGAAGAAAAAGCTGTGGACTATATTAACGGCATTCTCACCAGACAAAATAACTTGCAGCGAGAGACGCTAGTCCAACTTTCAGATGTAATCGCCCTTGTAGTACGATGCGATTTTTACAAACCTCAAGTAAGATTTTTATCAATTGTTGCTTGCTCATTTCTGTTTTCCCTCAGCTGCTTCCTCTTATCAAAATTACTGAGAGTCTTATCTCTGCAAATGATCATGTTATCACTACAAATTGCTTGAAGATTTTTGCAACCGCAACATCGTGGCCTGAGAGTGTTGTAACTAAGCTACTTGCTCTTGTGCCAAGCCTCCCTAGCATCTTGATCAAAATGATGAATGTTCAATCTATCTATATAAAGCTTCCCACTCTACGAGCAATTGGAAATTTAGTACTATCTTCAAATCCTTCTGCTACCAAGGTATGCTCTCGAAGCTTCGTTTGATACTAATTTATATCGGCGATTAGCTGCTGCTGCAAGCTGGTTTACTTGCCAAACTCAGCGAACTGTTGAAAGATAGTTCATCAGTTATTTGGCAGGATAGCATTTGGATATTAACAAACGTTTTAGCTGAAGATGTAGATTTCAGTTTTGATGAAGCGGTTAATCAAGGAGTCATAAATCAGCTCATTTCATTGTGTTATCGAGAGATCCCAGATGTAATCATATATCCCCTCATTCATGATACTAACTCTTTATCTCAACTCAGGTCGTAGAGGAGGTGCTCGTTGGATTCGATAGTCTCCTTGAGAGAGTGACTAGCTCACAAGTTGTGCAACTACAGAAAATGGGTTTGATCGGAGCAATTGTTAACGCCTTGAAACAACTCTGGTGCCCCAACGTTATAATCAGAGCCCTTGGTTGCTTGGAAAAATTATTACAGCATGGAGAAGTTATCAGAGGACAGGCCCAAGTTCCAGTTAATCCATTTATTCTTGCTTTCGAAGCTGAAAATGGGCAAATAGCTCTTGAAGCTCTTCAAGAACATAGCAATCAAGATATCTATTTGTTGGCTTCTAAGCTACTTAATATTTATTTTTGCTATAAAGTTAGTCGATTTGAATTTTTGAGTCGAATCAAATTTTAAATACCTTATCTATAATCTTTGTATTGTAAATTTGAAGTGATCTTATGAATTTTCATGAGCAGTTAGAAACATTATTTTTTTGGTTCTATTTCTGTTTGAAATCAACTTAACTGTTCTTTAAGAAATAACATTGAGGAGACATCAAATACATATGGGTAATGCAATTTCCAAAACCAACTTTCGAGAGACTGAGAATCCCAAAGAGCAGAATCTCAATCTTATTTATCACTTTTGCTGGCATAATTCTAAGGAAATTCATGGCAGAGAACAAAGATGTACATACAGAAATAATACAATTCTAAAGGAGTGAGTATGTGAATCCACCTTTACAAAGATTCCATAAAAACTATTTGGTCTACCTCAAAGCAGTATTGCATATTTGATTTTCCAACTATATCGATGAGACTCTTTCTGATATCTTCTTCTCTGGTCCCAATCTCTCTGTGTTTCTTTAGAAAAGAGTATACCTATATTATAGTAGGCTTGCTAAGAGGACCAAAGGAAGTGTTGAAAATATACCTGATTAAATTTATCTGATCCAAGCAATTGTTTAGTTTTTTCTTTCATGTTGTTTATTTTGGTTTCTTGAGGAGTTAGGAAAGATTTATTGGTTGAGTTTATCGTTTTTTTAGTTGATGATAGCATTGATGAAGTGGTCGAAGGTTCTAGAGTCTCTTTGATTTCTTGAGAAGAAAAAATAGTAAGATGGAAGTTAAAAGTGATTTCAGTTTGGATAATATACCATCAAGACCTCCAAAGGTAGTTGGTGTCGGTGGGTCATCAGACCGCTTCAGTTGTTGTTTATATAAATCAATTACATCTTTTAGGTCATTTTTCGAGGCTTTCGAAGTCAACCGTATTTTTTCGTCGTCATCTTCATCATAATCATCATCCCCGTCACTTACATATTCTTCAAACTCTTCGTCAAAATAAGCCGTTAGACCCTCATTATATTCTTGTTTATTGGTGAGTCCTAGTAATTGCAATTTCTTCGCAAGTGCAGGGAGAGGTCGGTCATCATAGTATGTTTGGCTTCCTGGAAGTCCTGCTGACTGGCTAGTTGTTGGGATTGGTCTCACTTGTTTTCCTTCAGTACTGGGACGTTTACCAGCACTATGCTGCTCAGATCTTAAATTGGATAAATTACAATGTCTTCTTTCATGAAATATTGATATACGTCATCTTAGAGTATGGAAAATCGTTCTGTGTGGTAGTCATTAAACCTTTCTCCTAAAATGAGGTTAATACCTCTGCTTAATATCATTGAATTTACTCCTGTCATTGAAAGGTTAAATGATTGTGCTGTCACTCCCAACGAATTTCTCATTTGCTATACCAGTGAGATATAAGAAAAAAATTAGTTTGAGCCAATGAAATATATACTCTGATAGTATCATTGTGAGCAGTCGGCTTTTTCTCAAATGCACTCAAATTGCTCACAAGTGACGGGTTTTTCATATTAGTCCCCTCAAAATACTCGCTTTTAAGAGTGTCGCCAATGAAATCGCGGCTCTTGCTAAGTGTCTGATTTTGGTCAGCGACCATACTCCCATGCAACTCCAGATTCTTTCTCATTTTAGCTTGGTCTCTTGTCTCCAGAGCTTGGCGTGCTGCTTCTTTCATTTTCTCCTCTTTCTGTTTTAGCGCTTCCATTTTCTTTCTTTGCATTCTCTGTTGAGGTGTTTCTTCAATTTCAATTTGCTTTTGTGTATTCATGCTTAAATCTGTACTCATGGTGGTCTTTTGCATCGTTTGACTGCCTCCCAATGACACAACAGTTTTGTCGTAATCAGCAAGCTCATTATTAGTATGCATCTGCTCGTCTATATTCTTCTTGTTCTCTTCTATATCCTTCTTCTCCTTCTTTAACTCATGATGAAGAGCTGTTTTTTTGATAGGAATTTTTGTCATGATCATATATTGGCCATCGCTGTGAATAAATTCTTCGATTGTTTTCTGGATAAATTTATCGGTAAAAATTTCCTTCATCCCAGGTCTCTCTCTCTCATTTTTGGATAGTAATTTCATAACAAAATCTGACAATTCCTTAGAATAAATTTTTGGAATGGGCTCAGCCTTATCATTCACAATTTTGAAGAGAAGGCCGAGTAGGTGATCTGCCGCAAAAGCATGCTAGTAGATGTACTAGTTAAAATTGATAATAATTATAGTAATACTTTGAGAGAGCACATTTCGTAGATAACGCAGCCAAGCGCCCAAATGTCTGATTTGAACGTATACGGTTTGTTTTCGCATGCTTCAGGACTAAAATAATTTGATGTATTATAATAGGTTAATGAGGAAGTTAGCTCTACCTCATATAATAAGGGGTGCCCACCATAGTCAGAGCCTGCTCTTGAGTATTTTCAAGAACCCGAGAGATTCCAAAATCTCCCAATTTGACGGTGCCATTGGAAGTGAGAAAAATGTTTGATGCTTTGATATCGCGGTGAAGAATTTTCTTCCGGTGTATGCAATCCAAAGCCAGGCAGAGTTGCAAAGCCCAATTTAAGATCACTTTCTCTTCAATATATTCATTTTTCTGTGCCCTTTTCTTGATGTAATATCCCAAGTCTCCCTCTAATCAGACAAGTCATCGTGAAACGAAAAATCCCCACGCAATTTCATACCTTCACAATACTCCATAATGATTATCAACACTCCATCTTCCATAAAGCTTTCCTTGTAACGTACAATATTTGGATGGTTTAATTGCTTTAACAGAGTGACCTAGCACAGTTTTTGGGGTTAGATGAACACATTAAGCTTTATGTACTTCCCCTAGAGCTCCTTCCTTCTCCTTGTCTTTTAAACTTCCCAACAAAACTTTTTTTGCGACATAAACTTGGTCGGCTTCCTCTATGCTTCGAACTAGTGTGACTGAACCTGAAGAAATATGTAACGAATTTGCTTCAAAGGAAAAAGATGGCTACCATAATTTCCTCTACCAATTACTTCAACTTCTTTGTAAAGAGATTGATACTCGCTCTTCTTGTTCATTTTGAATTCTTCATCAAACAAAATAACCTTTAAATTATCCAGTTTAAATGATATCTAAAAGCTTCTTTAGAAAGGTGTTTTCGTTGCGCTTCAAATTTACAGACTAATCGAGCCTGATAAAATCATTTCGATAGGGTTTTTGGGGGATGGCGAAGGAAATGTTCTTCGAAAAACCAGTCAACAAGAATTTACACAAAACAAGAATAGGTATACCAATTCTGAAGATAATACAAGCGAAAATCTTACTTCTAGAGCTGAAACTACGGTTCAATGATAATTTGCTTTCAAAACACTCAGTTTGAACAAATAAAGAATATGCCTCTCTCTCATTGTCGTTTATAGAAACACCGATTTGTCTTGAGAGGCCGAACCATCTAACCTAGTTTTTCAACATTCTTATGCAGGAAGGGATGCCTCGTTCTTTGTGTAAGCTGACGTATTATCCTTACAGCAGCATAATTAGCGTCCTAAGCTATCGCTTTCATAATTTTCTTCAGAAGCTGTTATTCAAGTTCGATACTTGTTTAACTGCATGTAGGACACTAAATTATTTCAGCAAACGAAATGGATGATTATGAAATTTAGATCCAAAATATGAAATTCCCATCGCTCTTGTGAATAAAACTATGAAGAATATGAAATTGATTTTTCATGTATCTGTGGCACTTTGTTGGCTGAGAGAAAAGTCATTTATCTAAGTCTACGTGCTTCTCTTTCACATTCCATGAGTGAGAGAGTGTCTCCAAGCTTGACAGGGCCTTTAACGTTTCTAACTAAGACTCTTTTGTTTTCAGTATCCATCAACTCAACCTTGACTTGTGTAATACCACCACGAGATCCTAAATGAAAAGTTAATTATGAGAGATTGTCAACCAGAAGCAAGATTAATCGAAACATTCAGAAATAGAGGTGACTGGCATACCTGTCTTTCCAAGGATAGCAATGACTTGAGCGTTAGTTGGCTTTTCTTCCATTAAAAATCGGCTAGCTTGGTTCTGTTGTCAAAGAAGCTTAATAAAGTTTTAAACTTTTATTAGCAAGATCGACAATTATCTCACTTGAACACGGCTCTTGCGCAGGTTTACAAAATATTTTTAAGATGTCCTTGCTTTGATGAACCTCAAAAATATTCTCTTTCTAGCCCTCAGCAATTCTGATGAAGTATCTGTCCAAACTCTCATTATCTGGATTTTTCTAACAAAAGAAATGATAAGGGTCGTTGCAAATCCGATCCTTCATGTCTATATGTTTTGGAGTGATACAGTTTGACATGAATATCCTTTCGCTCATAAAATTGAACCTCAGACCAAAAATCATAAAGAATTGCCTCTTAGTGAAATATTGAGTTTGGATGTGCCACCAACGATTAATAAATCAAGTGGATTCCTATCGTAGATCATTGGCAGTAAGGCATTATAATGTGTGACTTTGTTTAAATATCTTATTCTTCTCTTCTTGTTATTATAAAGGGTTATTTAATTAAAGTAGTAAAAAAAAAAAGCAGCAAATTGTTCAAGGATCTAGCAGAAAGAGTTTTTAATTTACGAGGTTAAAAGAAAGAAAAAGCAGTAGTCTAGCAGGTTACTTTGGAAAAATTCAACATTCAGGGATTCCAAGACAACATGGAATAACTCACAAAATCAGCAAAATTTTAATGGTGATGAAAATCCTGCTTGTAGTGATCGTTAGGAGAAAGGTATTGAGTTCTAAAGTTCCACATTTAATACTTCAGCTCTGATGTGATAGATCCAAAAAGACAGTCTTTCGTTACTCAAATTGTAGGGATGGTAACCTTCAAAAGCTACAACAAAACCTAGCTTTTGACTGTCATGAGAATGATTATTCGATTTGATTGAGAGAGAAAAATCAATATATTGCCATTATAAATTACTTCATCTATTAAAATCGCTTTACCAATACACGCATCTTTAAATCGTTTAGTTAATCAGAAAAATAGCAATTTATATCTAAAAAAAAAGATTCTCTCGTTTCTCAGTTCAGAATTATGAGATCAAGCGTTGAAGATTTACTTAAGGAGGCGTTTAGCTATGACAATGACAAGAAGTTCATGGCAGCAAGCGATTTGTGCCAAGAGCTCGTCAAGGGAACCCAATTCGATAATACCACTCTGGAAAAAATTTGCAATGTTTTCATCAAGCACCTTGATGAGCCTACTTCTGATATTAAAGGTACATCCTCAGTTCTTATCGTCTTAATCCTCCTTTGCCAGGAAACGCTATCAGATGCCTAGCTAAAGTCGTCACCAAAATTCCTGAACATCAGGTTGCTGAAATTTGCACAAAACTCGTCCAAAATCTGGTTAAACCACAAAAAGAAGACTCGAAAAACTACGATATCTATTCTACCTGCTTGAAAACCCTCATCAATGAGGTTAATGAAGACCATGCAGAGCTCTTATGCAAGACACTAGCTAATGCTGGTCTTTTGCAAAGGACCAATATTCCTCAAATCAACGAGGAACTCATTGAGATAACCAACCAGCTCATGAAGAGATTCGCTGACTTCCTCTCGAAGCACCCAAAAGTTCTCGATAGGACCAAACTCGCCAGCGAACTTCTAAGTAAAACAATGGTTTGTGAAAATTGCTTATTGACCTTCATTTTTCTAAATAGATAATATCAGCAGTGACAGGAGCTCATTCCGAAGACGTTCAGCAACATGTCTCGGGACATTGAGTTTGATTATCCCTCAAAAAGACGTAGTCTCAATTGGAGACGCATTGTTCACTCAAATGAAAAGCAATGTAAACAAAAAGAGCTTGATCAACTACGCCTTCGCACTGAACTCCGTTGCTAAGAATGCTGCTAACAAACTCGCTCCTATCCTTGGAGGACTTCTGAAATTCATCTTAGATGACATTGAAGAAAGGATTAACAACGAATCTGATGATTTAGATTTCCAGAACGAACTCATCGATTACTATCTTTCCATCATTGATAGCTTCGTTAAGAAATGCCACAAGGAGATCACACCTTTCCTTGCTGGCTTGATTGAAAACAAGCTACCTCCACTCATTTGCTACGACCCGAATAATGTCATTAATTTCAACCGTGATGACGGTGAAATGGACATTGAAAAAGAAGGCGATGACGATGATGATGAAGGCTGGGGTGATGACGAATTTGATAGTGAAGACTCGAGTTGGCGTGTTCGTCGAGGAGCCATCAGATTGACAGAAACTTTGGTCAAGCTTCGTCCTGAGCTCTTGAAGGATATCACCACTCATGTGATTTCCAACGTCGTTCTCTGTTTCAAAGACAAAGACACCAATATTAAGCTCGATGTGTTCAGTACTCTCAGCGCATACCTCGAGAATGTTACCGTTTCGGAGAGGAAAGCAACCGAAGATCCTCAAGAAGAGATGCTTATGGATATGATGGTCTTAAATAGACTGAAATCCAGCTATATGGATATCAGCACAACAATCAGTGATATGGTCAAGCAACTCTGCAATCTCTTCAAGGATCCAAAGAACCCTCATGTTCCTGCTTCAGTCCTCTTCCTCAATGCCTCACGTTGTATTTCTGCAAATATGATGGAACAATGGTCCAGAGTATTCTCAACCATCAACAAGAATTTCAGCAACAGCTCGAACCCAGCTGAATTAAGAGTCAATATGCTGATTACGCTTAGACGACTTTTACGAGCTCAAATAAACAAGACTCATACAGACATCAGCGGAGATTACCCTGCTCTCCTGGAAATTATCAAAGAAGCCATTAACAACTCCTACTTTAAGATCACTTCTGAAGGTTTCAGAGTTCTTTCAACCTTTTTCAAGGTCCTGAGACCATCTCTAAAGGATCAACCTGTCCATTATCAGACTTATATCAAGCCTATTGTACCGACAGTTATTAGCCGACTTCAAGAAACCGATATTGATCAGGAAATTAAAAATGCTATTATCTCCTCAGTGTCATTCTTAATCTCGTACTTCGGTGATGCTATTGATGCCGACAGCCTGAGCGTGATCTTCAAGAACCTTCTCATCAAATTGAAATCAGAAGTTACCAGAGTTCAAACCCTCAAATCTCTGGCAATTATTCCAGTGACTCAACTCAATCTCTCAATCAATGTATGAATCGTGATTGTATTGTCCCACTAACCCTTCTAAATGCACTTTTTTAGAGTGACTTAGCTGCCTTGCTGTGTGATATCTCACAAGAACTCTGCTCTCTGGCTCAAAAACAAGACCGTACTCTGAAATTATTGTCGCTTGATGTCATGAAGAACGTCATCTATCTATTGAAACAACAGCTTCCCAAAGAAAGACAAAAGGATATTGTTGATGTTACATCTCCATACATCGAAGACAAAGATTTCTTCTTGGCTCAGCTCGCTTTAGAAGTCCTCGGAAAGATCATCGAGTTAAATCCTACCGCTGGATTCTACAAAGACGCCATCCAAAATTGTATTAAGCTCACCAAGTCTTCCTTGGTCCAAGGTAGCACAACTCAAAGAATCTCAGATGTTTTCTATCTGATCGGAGCCCATAAACTTGCCGATGAAGTGGCTATCTTCAGCAGCCTCATCTCCGATCTCAATAAAAACTGTCTTCTTACAGCAGCAAAGGCACTCGCTGGATTTATCACTGGTGTTGATGAAAAGGTTAGGATGAATTTCATCCAGCAGTTACTTGCCAAGGTAGATTTCCAATTCTGTGAGATTCTAAAAGATTCTAGGTGTCATCAACGACTGAAAATACCTTTGTCAAGCAGGTTTCTCTGCTTGCGATTGCTGAGATAGGCAAAAAGGTTAGCCTCAGCAAAAACCAGGATCTTTTGGACACGATCTTGAAGATTTTCCAATCTAAGGAAGAGGACACTAAGTATTATGCCGCCGTTGCTCTTGGAGGAATTTCTGTGGTAATCAGTTACATCCCTGCGACTTAATAATAGCGAACTGCTAATTGTGTCCTAGGGTGATATCGGATTCTATCTGCCTATTGTACTCGATCTTATCAAGAAAAACGCCGACTACCAATACCTCTTATTGACCACCCTGAAAGAGATTATCAGTCAATCCGACGAAAAAGTGCACCACAAACTTCAGGAAGAGAAACTTATTCCTTTCCTCTTCACCTTTGCTGAGAAATCCGATGAGAGCTTGAATCATATAGTCTCTGAATGCATAGGTATTTTTTACTTATTATGATGACGAAAGAAACACTCACACTCTGTTGAAATAATATAGGAAGGCTTTGCTTGACTGATTTAAAAGAGAACGCTCCTCTTATCCTCACAAACATCAAATCTAGCAATACCCAAGTCAAATACACAACAGCTGCTTCATTCAAATATTTCTGCACCAAACATACTTCTCTCGAGTCTGTCAGCAACTTGGTCCAGGCTTTGTTTGAGCTTATCTTCGATAAAGACTATGTTGTTCAAAAAGCAGCCCTTGGAAGTCTTAACACCATTGTTTACAACATTCCTCGATCAACTCATTACGTGAACAAGCAATTCCTTGAAGCTTTGGCCGATACATGCAAATTCAAGCCTGAACTCGTGAAAGAGTACGAACTTGGTCCATTCAAGCATAAGCAAGACGAAGGACTCCCTCTCAGAAATGCCGCATTCTCGTTCATTGATATCGCACTTGAATTGTTATACGACAAGATTGAGTTTATTTGGATTATTGATCAAATCGAGAAAGGAATCGGTAAATCATATAGAATTGTTTGATCTCTAATATTGATTGGTAGAGGATCCATCAGACGATATTCAAATCATTGCTTATCAAATTCTGACCAAGCTTGCGACTCTGTCTCCATCTGCATTAACAAGTCACTTAGAAAGACTCACAGATAAATTTGAAGTTGCTTTCAATAAGCTACTGAAAGCATTAGGCTCGAAGCAAGAAGGTGAACGAGCAAACGACTGTCTTCGTGCATTTTTAAGAGTCCACTTAACGATCTCTAAACTCCCAGAGACAGAGGAAGTGGGCAAATTTAAAGATTTTGATGCTAAAGTCAGAGCGAATGAGAAATGCAAAGAGTTTATTCAACAGCAGGCCGCCTCCGCCTAAGGTTGTGCATCATAAGAGATTGATAAGTGCATACAATTCGGGTGTTATCAAATCATGAAAAAACATGTTGTTTAAACAATGCAAGTTAAGATAAAGTAAAAAAAAACCTGAAAATCTCATTAACGAACCGAAATAGGGATAGAATAATAAATCTAAGTCTTTTCAAAAGAGTGATTTACAAGTGAAATCTTAACAAAACAATGACTTTGGAAATAGTAATACGCATGTAGTAGAAGTATACATTTCATGAAATAAATCGTATCAATTATAAAACTCTTCACCTTTAAATTTTGCTTATGTATTAATGGTCTAAGTTAGCAAACAATTTTACTGAAAGATCCTTTAAGTTGCCATTCAATTGCCGAATGGCATTTGCCAGACCTTTTATTTCAGTCTGGTTTTTTCAACTACCTTTCTCTTCATTTTCTAAAATAATTTTTTAAACTTATCAGGGAAGAAAAATTACTTCTTTCCAGGCTTTGAATTCATTTGACTGCGCAGCTTTTCTTGAGTTTTGATGAATCTCTGGACTCTTTGTAAAAGAAAAATGAAACCAAACGACACTAAAAGAAAAATATACCTGTATTTTAGTCTCATTATTTCCGTGTTTATTACGGAAGTCATAAGGGTATTTGATACACGTAATGAACTGAGAATATGTATCCGCGCAGATCCTATTTAATTTAGATAGGGATTGAATTTGCGCAATGGAGCAAACTTGAATTTAAAATATGCTTTCATGTCCGAGACGTCTCTCTGAGACCCTGACGGCTTGACCGGATGACCAAAAATTTCTTCCTTTCGGAATGAAAGTGTTCTCACTGTTTTAGATCCGATTATTCGAGAAATTCCGAGAGCTTTGGAAGACTCCTAAAAAATATTCAACCCATTGTTGATGTTTGAATTTAAAAATTTAATTACTCTGTTCGTCTTTCGATCACTTGGCAGAGTGCAATTGGTGCTCAGCGTAAGACTCAACTTGGTAGAATTTGAGAGATTCTTTTTCATTGGAGGTGAGTTATTATTGGCTTTAGAAAAGCAATTTAAAATCGATCTTGCCGTTGTGAGAGGACTTGGTCTCTCATCAGACACTTTTATTTGGAAGCAACTGAAGCCCAGTGGATTCTTCTTCTGATTGTTGTTGATATTGCTGAGAATGATTTCAGAAGGAAGTATCAACTCTTTCAAATGAGCTTGAGGAATGTTGGATAATTCTTTATCAATATGAAAGGCATTGTTGTTTATAACTTTTTTCAAGCCAGCCACCTCAGTCTCGTCTCTTTGAATTTGAGGCTTCTCCCAAGAAATTGGGTGAATGCTGTGGCTGGTATCTGCCATTGAAGATACTTCTTCGCGGATCACTGAATCAATCATTGATGTCGCTCCAATTCCAAATAAAATAAATTAATTCGAGCTTTATTGAAATGTTGAATATTGATCACAGTGCATTTTTTAAATAATTTAGTTATTTGATTAAGATATCCTCAATTGATAAACATTTCAAAGCTCCAAGCATATTGTTCTGAAATAATTTGGTATTGTATTGATTTTTCGACTCGCTGGTTAATTTATTTTCTCAGATAGAGAACCACCTTGAACCCTCTCTTTTAATTGCAAGTTAAAAAAAAAACAAACATAACACATCAACCAAATTCCATGGAATTATATAATTATCCAATAATTTTTCAGAGTTCTTCTTCAAGGAGACCAGGAGTAGTGGCAAGTAATGGAAATTTTAATGTATGGAGGTAAGAATATGAGGCAAGAGAAAGAGATAGAGATAGACCTAGGAGTATCGTTGAACAAAAAAGGACTTGTTCTGTATAGATAATCAGCCTAGATTCTAAATAAAATGTGATTCTATGAAAAAGAAGAGCATTTGTAAAATCTTTCTAGAGGGCTTGTCTTAACCTTTTTGATTTTTGCATACCTTTCAGGTTTTGGCGTGAATAGCCTTTTTTAAAATCACCAGCAAGGAATGTAAAATGAAAGACAAAAGGGGCAAGACAAATATTGAATATTGAAATGGATCATTTGACAGTTTGAATACTATGTATTTAACAAAATCAGAGAGAGAGTGTCAGTGTTGTAACTTACATCATACACCAAAACTGGTAACAAAATTTTTTAGACTAGTATTTACTAAACGACGACTGAATCATGTTAGACAGCCCTCGTTCAACCCTAGAATTTGTGCTACCGATCCTCAGACTTGTACTTCTGAAACTATCTTCAGAGTCATTCCTATATTCTGAGCTTGAAACCAACCTCTTGGGGATTGCTCTTTGACTGTTGTTTAAGCCAGATACAGAGCTGTAGAGTTGTTGTGAATCAGGATTATTCTCTGTTCTCTTTAAAAACATCCTTCTATCACTATTTGTCGTGGTCTGCTGGATTGTATTCGATTTCGGAGTATATTTTGCATAGCGCTCAGTAATATCTCTTGACGAAATATTACTGATATCGCTCATGCTAGTTGAAGGACTTTCTGCATCGGGTTGAGTCCTTACTCTTTCCCTTCGTTCATAGGCTTGATCTTTGAGAATTGCTTTTGAACTTCTATCCGAATGAAGCATATTTTCCGAATCTTCTTTTGACTCACCGAAGAGTTTGTCTTGGAAGTTTTTGAAAGCCACAAGTACAACTGTAATATTGTCAAGTGTCTTTCGAAGAACAGCCTCTTTGAGGATGGATTCGACGCCTAGGCCGCATTGTTGGTGAACATCTGGGGCGAGCTTCGCACTCTGCTCTATGTCATCCCAAACTGCTCGAATAGTTTCTTTGCTATTGAGTTTGTCAAAAATTCCATCACCTGTTTTAAGATGAGTCAGGTTAAGTTACTAATTGATAAAAGTTTACAGGCTAAGACGATAAAATCATAGTCATCCGCAATCTTAAAAGACTTGATGTCAGGAGTTGCGATCAGCACTTCCGGATTTCCACCAAACTTTGGTAATTTTGCTTCAATATCACCGAAAGTTCTGCTAACCTATTTTGTTGGATTGTATTATTTGGATGAAGCGCTAAGTTTATATTTACTGATAGTCTGCCAGGAAATACTCTGTGCGGTCCAAGTAAAATCTGAGTCTGCTGAGTTTTCCCACCGTCCGTGCTTTTGACGACTGGGGCTTGAGTTCTTTGGGAATAACGAGGAGGTTAACAAATAATTATTGTATGGAATTGTTACTGGTAAATTTTGCCCCCATTTTCGATGATTCTTTTCTGTTCTATCTCATCCATGGGCTTGTGATCCCGACTCAAAGTGAATACTCTTGTTCCAGCGCTTCCACTCATCACAGCTCTGCTATCACCAACGTTAGCGACATAGCACATATCACCTTCACATTTTTATTTTGTATGTTAGAGATTGAAGTTTGCTTACTTATAATGAGGACGACGATGGCACAAGAACCTGAGCGGTCAATTTCGCCAGATGGGTTCTTCTGTGCGAGTTCCAAAAACGCTTTTTCTGCAGCTTCAAACCCTTTGATTATTGCTTCGCGAGGACTCCAAGGGAAACTGGGTTCTCTTATAACCTTGAAAATATTAGAATTTCAACTTAACGGTTTTGGAAGGTGATTACAAATTGATGAAGATTGTCTCGAAGAAAATCGGCACATGTAACTCCGCCATGTCCATCATACACTCCGAAGAAAGAGCATTTGGGCCAGTTCTCATTGGCTCTGCTTGCAGGTTTCATTATATTGAGAATTATTGAGACTCGGTCTTCATTGTAATTTCGGACAAGCCCTTGATTCGTATTAGCGGCGTAAGCCTTTACGATTCCATTGGTTTTGACTGAACATTTTGTCGGTTCATGATTTGGAAGTTGAAAATCCTTCAAACTCACTTGGTGCGGTCCTACATTGGTACCCGAGTTTTCAGATTCTTGAGTGTATGTTAATGAGTTTTTTGGGGAGCTCATCGAGGAGACAGATTGGACGTCACTCTGATAACTCGCTTTAGCAGAGCCTGTTGTTCCAGATAAGCTTTTATTCGTATTCTCAGCGCCACTAGGAGTACGTGCCATCCGAACAGAATTGTTCTGAGGAGTGGAACTGAAATTGTAGGATTGTGAGGTACTACTGTTGGTAGTCGTTAACGGATATTGAGTTTGGATTTGAGAGAAGAGCCTTGGGTTAGTTGAAATAGTTAGTTTCTTATTCTCAAATGATGTCGTGCTCGTTGAGACCTTCGGGGATGTCTGTTCGGAAATTTTTGAGGCTTTATTAGTCATTAGACTACTTGAAGAGGTAGTCAACGCAGAATTTTTAGTGGTCAGAATTCCACTATTGATACCAGCAGTCGAGAAGGAATGCTGGAAACTCTTGTTGGTAGTGGTAGCTGGTATATACTTTTCACTTTGATTTTGTAATGTTTGCTGAGTGAAACTGGAATCGGTGTTCGTGTCAACAGTTAAATTTTTTGCATAGCTTCTTGTTGTCGAAGTGACAGTGGTGGAAGTTTTAGCACCGTTTTGAGAAGTGAGGGGTTGTCCAGACGACCTCTGTAAGCTCGATCGTTGATCAAAACGAGAGCTTATCTGGTTTGTGAGAGAAGTTGTTTGATTATAAGAGCTTTGGAAAGTTGTTGGAGTGTTCTTTCTGAGTAAATTCATAGTAATACGCTGGGAGAGATCATTTGAACGAGAAGAATATTGGTCGTTGTAGGTAGAAAAAATATTAGTTGGCGATGTCGAGGCCATGAGTAAATGGAGACTGTTATTACAAATAATCAAATTGCTTTAAATGTTAACGAATGAATTTTTAAACTGATAAAGGCCTAACGATGAACTGCTAACTATCTTTGTTTTTATCAAGCATTAAATTTATCAAGTTACCACTCCATGAGGCTGATTCGATCATAAACTCTTTAACTCAATGATGAATCCTGTCTTATTAGCACGGAACCGTGTACTCAAATCCTTATTCAGAAGAAAAAGCAGCTTAATTCGGATCACTAACATTACTATGAGTTTGGAGATTCAAAAAATTATATGTTTATTAAAGTCTCAGATTGATTTCCTTAATCCTCAATTGCCATCTTTATGAAAAATAGACAAGTTTGCTGGCCTGAGTAAATTTTTAATTTTTTTTTTTCCTGAATTGATGTGCAGACTCAATGCAACCATAAAGGGAAGGTCTATCTGGATCAACAAGATTAACTACTCAGATAGACCATTGTCGCTATCGAAAAGGCATAACGAAAATTGAGCGGGACACTTGATTTACTTCAAAAGCAATTAGAATAATATTGTGTTCTCACAGAATGAAAGTGGTGTTATTGTCGAATCCTACTATTTTTCGGAGGACTCTTGTCTATCTCATGCACGCAATATCGAAATCTGAATTTAGACTTGATTTTGTTGCTCATTCGGTTTTAGTGATTTCGAATTTGGATAGCAAGCTCATTTATGCTATAATGCTGAAACATAATATCAACTTCAAATGAAATTATACTCGAATCACTAAAAGCATACGATGAAACTTTAAAACACCTAAAATAAATAAATTCTGGACAATAAACTCTTTTCAATGTCGGTCGTTGAAGCAACAACTCAAGGGGGACAAGGAATATTCAGCAACTGCTCTGGTTTCTGGGACTGCTCCTATTCCGCAGTATTGGTTTTAACATCTGCAGTCTCAATTTACATGTTTGCAACAGCCTTCGTGATCCTTCGTCGAGCCAGCAACGATAAAAAATTAGATCGAATTGATTATATCCTCTTTTTATTAGCGTTTGCGCAAGTGGTTCTGGTGCTCATTACTAAAATACTTTCTGACTCGAATTTCTTTACTTTCACCATTCGCACATTAGCTCTGATCCAAAATATCGTTGTATGCAGCATCTGCTCATATAACTATTTTAACGAGGAAGACTCTCCAATGATTCAGAGATATACTTTGATGGCTGTGGGCCTTTCTATTGCGCTATGGTTCTTTTCTCTGATAGATGACAAATCTATTCTACAGTTTTCTATCTGCCAACGCATGAATAACCTATTGTACTCTTCTCTAAACCTAATCGTGAGCCTTTTGGTGCTCTGGATCACGTATCAGTCTGCAAAAACAATCAATAAATGGGTACGTGACGAATATCCGAAAGCAGAGGGACCTGAAGCTGAAATAAAATACGAAGAAATGCAGAGAATCAAAAACCAGTTGCTTATTCTGATGCTAAGTATGCTGGGATCTTCGCTGGCACACCTTATTTGGGATTTTCATAAATTTGAATATGGAACATCCAAAGAAAGTTGCATCAGTCTATTCCATGCCCAAGGATTCGGCAGCTTTTTTCTATTCGGACTTCATGATTTAATAGGCTTTTTAGTCCCACCTTGGGCGATCTATTACATATTCTATTGGCGCAATCGCAACTCGTTTTAAGTCAGATATCACAATGCAGAAATATAGGTAGTTGCAGGGATATAATAATGAATTTATAGATATGAAGTATGAAATTTGATATCTCTTCATGTTTTATAGGGTTATTGTTGTACAGCAACTGGAAGTAAAATGATCTTTTACAAGCTTTATCGATTTCAAATTTATAGATTCATCATCTTCATATCGGGGTGCTTCTCAAATGTTATTATCAAAATATACTATGAGATTTTTGCCGAAGGTGAGTTTTATTATCAGCACATAAATCAATTTATTAAAACATCAAGATAGTGTGACAGACGACAACGGCTTTTTTTCAGAAGATGCTAGCAAAATTTCAAAATTTTTTCTGTTTTTTGTGAGGAAGAACGTTGCAGAACAACTTGGCTTATCAAAGCTAATAGAAAAATGCGCCTTCCAGGAATTATGAACTTCCAAAGGTGAGTTAAATTGTGCGTTGGCTTTCTGCAGATTTTGAATGCTACAAATAAATTCTTGCTGAATTGAGATTTTCGAATTCGCAATATCCTTCCAGCCTAATTTCTAAAATTCTCAAAAGTTTATAATCAAATTCATTTTTCAAATTTGGATAGTATCAGATTCTGGTAATTGTATCCTACTACTGCAAATTAAAATAGTTGGTTCAATTTGTTATCTTTCTTCTGTAATGAAAAGAGCGTAATATGGTTTGCTCATCGTGGTGGTGAAGATTCCAAATTCCTGAATATGTTATGAGAATTTTGTGTAACTGAGTATCTGATGAAAACAATTTTTGGACTTATCACTCAAGAAGAATAAAAGCAGCAAATTCGTACTAATATGTTTTGTAAACAGGAAGAGTTTATTAGTTATAAGGATGATGTAATCATCAAATATCAATTTCTTAAATTTCCCTAATAATGAAATTGTTTTTCTCTCAAGTGATTTGAAGAAAGTTTTGGTTTTAGGAAATAAATCTACAAGACCAGATTAAAATTAATGCCTACTGGTAAATAACTAATTTAAAGTCATTCTAGATATACTACTTGCAATGCAGAAGAGAAAACTAGGACTAAATACTATTCTCGACTGATTGATGAAAGTATTTGACTTACAATTGACGTTTGCCTGATAAGAAGTATGCACAAGTATTTAAAGCCTCAAATATACACAAGCTAAATGTTCTGGTTGCTCACGATCATCAGAGATAAATATTATGCTCATACTGTCCTTGGAATGATACCTTTTGAGGGAGTTGCGAATTAACTACATATTTAAAATTTCAATCGCAAGCTACTGAAATGTTCCATCGAAGAATGATGCAATCTTGAGTAAATAACCTGACAAAAAAATTTTCATCTACAACATTTTTTTTACTCTTTTTGCATCGATCATTTGATAATAAAGAGCTATTCGGTAAGATAACTAGCACTTTACAATTCAATTACAACTGATAATCTGCTAATCCAATTTTTCATTCATCAATTAGAACACAAAGATCAGGAATTTGTGACTTTAACGGTAGGTAGCAAGAGTGAAGTTTGATTTTATTATGTATAAGTCTTTTGCAATATCAAAATAATAGTAACTATGAACCGCGAAAGCCCTGTGCACATTTGCCACAATGACTTTAAGCACAAGCTTGGATGCCTTGATACTCTGCTTTGTGATTTGATGAGCTCCATTGAGCTGAAAGTTTGATTCTCAAATGAAAAGAGCCTTCTGATTATCACTCTCACAAGAGGAGAGAGGCAAGAACTCCAAACCAAGAGAATCTCTGCAGACAACTCTACTTTGAGAATTTTGCTTTGATTTCCTCAGCCATCTCTGGATGTTTCAATCGAACGTGTTGTAATAAAGCACCTTCAGAACTAAAAAATGACAACGAAAACAGTGAAAAATCTGCTTGTATGATAAAATAAGATTGCTACCCATATCCTTTCTGACAATTTTCCACTGGACATACGAAGCGCTTCTCAACTTCGGAAGCCGTTCTGCGGAATCTCTTTTTCTTTTCATCCTGATAGTCGTCTTGGACTGCTTGCTTGCTAGACGTTTCAGCTCTGTTCTTTGTTACTGACTGCGCAACTTGTGTATCAGCAGCCCCGTTTGCTTCCAATCTCGCTATTCGAGAGGTCAGCTCGTTCTTTTCAGTAATAAGTTCTTTTATCTACATCAATTAATAATATGTCACGAAAATATTTTCAAAAAATGGATTTACTTGATTAGTGAGCACCACATTCGCAACAAATAGTTTGCAATATTCTTGATAGTAGTTGGTATTAGGGTTATCTTGTGCTGCTAATAAAAGCAAAATAAGCGAATTAAACAGAGGAATTGAAAATTTTTTTGTACGCATTCCTGAATTGCCACCAACTCTCGTAGGCTGCATCCCCATACCAGCGCCAGCATAGAGGTCTAAAATTTGTTAAATTCTCTGTTAACTGAATGTATTAAGTGAATTCATACTTTCTTGGTCTGGGTATCTTTGATAGTTATTTAAACTATCAAGAAAATTTCATGAGGTAAAAGTGAACTTGCTTAGTACTTGTATTGATATCCATTGCCATTGATGCCGTTCATCTTAGAATGTTTTGTAGGAGTGACTAGATGGTTTCTAAGGATTTATTTTTATTTTTGACTTTAAGTTCTTATTAAGGGTCTTTGATTACTATTAAAAGGCTTTTTTATGACCGCGAGTCAAACTTGAAAAGCACAAAAAATAGCTCTTCTGGGTAGCTGCTACGACTATCAATTATTTCTCTTGTGATTCTCAATTTCTTCCCAAAAATCACTGTCTTCAGAAAATTGTATAAGATTTTCTTTGTTCAAAAAGTTCGACTGATTCTATCACACACATTGTTTGCAAAGAGGGTTGACATTATCAGTAAAATTGTTTCTTCTTCTACCACTTTTTTTTAGTTCCTGAATCATAGATGGCTGATACTAAAACGTATACCTTTAACTAGTGTACTCGCTCTTTAGCGGCAGACAAATAAAATTAATGATGATTATTTGAATATCTCTATATATCTACTGTATTCTATATATCTATTGTGTGATTCAGTTCAGAACCACTTTTCTTATTGATGTTTGTTAGAATAAAAAATTGTATCATAAAAAAACTACATGCTTATGAAATAGCTCTATGTAAATTCCATACAATTTTCCCAATCACAAAAGCACATTAAATAATGCAAAAATTAAAATTCGGTGCTTTCTCTTACTGACGATGCTGCTGTTTTTTTTTTGATTGAACTCGTAGAAAGTCGTAGAGATGCGGTTGCGAAAGTTGGAATTGTTGGAACTTCGATGGCCGAAACTTGTGTTACATCAGCTGTTTCTCTCTTTGGTCCCGGATGATATTTCCAGAAAATTTCAGATGGTGACTTGACGTCTTCTTTCACAGCCAGCTGCCCAATTTGAACAGCTTCATTCTTAAATGTTTCAAAATCACGCTTAATTGTCACACACTCTTCGAGCTTGCTCTCGATTTGTTCAATACAATTTGTGAATTCTGTTTTATATTTCGTTTTTAGAACTATCAGATTACTCTGCATCCTTTTCTCAGCTTCATCCCTGAAGAAAAGTTAGATTCCCGTTGAGAAAGTTAATTACATAGTAATGGCCAAAGGAGTTTTGATAAAATCTTTTAAATTCGATACTCGCTCTAAAATCGGGTTAATTTGCCGAATTAGCGATGTCAACTTACTTTGAATTTCAGTAATAGCATCCTGGAACTTAGTCTTCCATTTCTCTACTTGGAGCTCTGTATGTTTCATCAGGTAGAAGTAATGTCTCACGCAAGAAGCAAGTGCATCAGTATCAGTATGCATTAGTTCGGTGTTTAATTCGACCTCATCAATGTCTCTTGTCGAATCGAGTCCAGTATTGTCGAGATTGCCACGGTTGCCTGCCGAAACTGACCAAAAGAATACTCGAATAGCTTCTCGCAATGAGGGTGTCTCCATATGGTTGCATTTAGATAGCTGTAAAATGTCGATTTCGGCCTCCATTAGACTGGAATGAAGGTCTTTGATATTGTTTGTATATTGTATTGTTCTTTGGATCGGCTATTAAGTACAAATTGGTTTGAAGTTTACGAGAAGGGTTGATTACATTGTCAAGCTCAGGCGCACCAATGTAAAGGATAACTTCCTCACCTTTGACTTTTCCTTCTGATTGTCGAGCACAAACACAATTTCCCATTCCTTTTTCCGGAAAACGATATTTTTAAAAGTTGAGTTCTAAAATAGTTTATTTTTTATTTTTGGCAACTTCCTTGAGATATTTAATAAAGTACTGATGGACTTTAAATTGCTATATGCTTCGATCTTGCCTCACGTGCTGTGAGATTAAATAAATTTATTTTGACCAAATACTCATTTAAACGATCTCTTCTCTCCTTTTCAAGGAGAAAATCACTTAACAAATCATCAGAGACTCCACGCCTGATATTACTAAGTTTGAATCAAATCAATTTAGGAAAGGCTATTTTCCAAATTGAAGTTTCCGAATATATGAAGTTGGATGCATGCTTAATTGCACGATTCAATGGGAAGACTATAGAGGAAAAACTAGAAATAAACTGTCCAACAAAAAAGTTAAATTAAGTTGCTGTCATAAGAATCCTAATACCGTTCAAAAAATGTAAATCAGAAATGTAAAATAATTCAAATCCTTAGCAAAGGCGCTTCAATCTGCCCTCTAATTTGGTTTCTCAGAGCGTAATTTTTGGAAGTATCTAAGTTGTTGGCCATTATGTGAGTTCATGTATATCTTATCGCTCCTGCTCCTGGGTTCACTTTTGAATTTAGAGTCAAGCTGGTTATCTAGAATTATGCCTCTGAAAATTTCAGCTGAGAGAGCCAATTGTACATTTTCACCATGCGCAATACTTGTTGTTTGAATCAATATCATTCCGATAAGTAATTTGCTTTGAAGTCCTGAATAACACAAATATTCCTTGCCTCAAAATTAACTCCACTCAAATTTTGTGTGCTAATCCACTAAATATTTACCTAAATTGTTTCTATTTCTTCTTAATATTCTGGCAATCGAATTTCATTTGGCAAAGTTTGAAATCTAAGTATTCAACAACTTCGAATTTTTAGGGGTAAAGCAAAATTAGTAATTACATGTATAAACAAGGTGATATTGTGCGATTTCATCTCAAATTGAACTAACCAGAAGGACTTGCTTTCTTAGCTAAAATGAATTGAAATTACTCTGGCTTTGCTAATGCTATCTGAAATCCTCAAATTGTTTTTATGAGAACAACATGCTGCTGGTGCCTTTACCTGATTTTGATGAAAAATATTTCGTCAGAACCAGATTAATCCACTTTTAATGAAAGGCCAGTATTGAAAAAAACAATCTGCATGCGTAACTCCTAAGTCCAGATCACTGTTTCCTGAATGATCAGTGCTTACTGATAGAATAAAAGAAATACACGTAGTGTTTGTTGGATTAATAAGATTTTAGGATTTTACTGACCGAGCTTGGACCAATTTTTTTTTTTTAAGTTCAGTTACTTTAATTCCACTAAATTTAGAACCTAAATTCAAATCAAGATCAGTGATTATTAGTAATAAATACTGAAAATTTAGAAGCACCATGAAAACCATTTCCGATCAGCAGGCAAGTAGTCCTTCATTGCCGTTAAAAGACAAATTAGAAAGCAAGGAGTTAAAAAAGAAATTTCCGACATCGTTAGCGATCTTAAATCCTTTCCATGGTCAATTATTTCTATAATCTTTTTAAAAAAGCTGAATACTTAACTTACTCACTAACGCGTTAAAGGCGCAATATTTAAGTATTCAATTTGCATTTGACCTCATGTCATTCAATACCCTAATTAACAATGAATCTTTCAGTCAGAGAAGGGAGTTCTCAGAATTGAAGATTGTCATGAACTTCCTTCAAAATTCAGATAACGAGGAATGCACTAGTAGCTGCTCATGTATGCCATCAAAGCCCTTGACAACAGATTCTCAGTCCCCCAGTTTCAAAAGTAATAGCCTCCATTCTAATGTTTCCAGTGCCCTCCAATATAATGAATACTCGGAACATTACAAGGCTGCTGAAGAATTTTTGGATATGAGAAATCTTGATATTGTGGAACCAATTCCTGTGAATTCAAAGAATGATCTACATTTACTAACCTTACAGAGAACGGATGGGAATATTGTGAGTTGCTGCAATGGGAATCCATCACCTGTGGCAATGCATCTTGAACTCACCAATTCAAAACTCATGACTCGAAGAAAATTGAATCGGGAATCAATTACTCAAATAATAATTGCAAGAGACACAACCATACAAAACAGTGGTTTTGAACAGGAGACTCTAGAAGTTCTTAAACATTAAACAGAATATTGAAGAGAAATCATTATCATTTAACAAAAGCAAGAACATTGTAATGTAATGATATTAATTAAGATTAATTAGAGTAACAATTAATTGAAATTAGCTTCGAATTCTTAAACATGTGTGCATTCGTAATAGTTTTTTTCAGTAATTAATGGATATTTATTTGCTTGTATCTATAGTGAATAATATGCATGTAAATATATATTCGCTGGTATCTCTAATATAATTGTGATTGAGTATGGATTGAATTATCTTTAATTATATTGCAGCAACAAGAAAAATATAAATGAAAATACTACTCAGAATTGCCTTCTTTAGATTCTAAAACCAGCTCAGACTATCTAAACAAAAAATAGCACGACATGATATCGTGCAACAACAAAAGTAACAAAATTGACATTTCTTCTGATAAATTACACCTAATTAATTGCAATGAAAACTCGGAAAAAAAAGGGGGCTCTTCAAAGCCTCCGTATGTTTCCTTTTTTGCTTGTTCGCTGTAAAATGAGAAAAGGATTGAGACATGAAAAAATAATGCGAGAACAATCCAAAAAATAATAGTAGCCAAGAGAATAGTAAAAAATTTACAAGTGAACAGGTTCGTATCTCACAATAAACACTTTTCTATTGGGATGCGTATAAGATCAAAACTGTACAGTTGAGCATTCATACACCCAAACTAGACCTAAATTAATTCTATTTTTTGTTTTTCCGCCTCTAATGTTCACTCATTGACTTTTTTTGGAATTAGATTCTGAATCCTCATAAGAAGATTTTGGATTGAATTCTCGCTATCAATGAATATGGCATCTTTCTCATTTTTCTCTTGCTGCAAAGATTCTGAATAACTTTTTCGATCTCCAAGGGCTCTGTAATTATCTCGTAAAAGTAATTCAAGTGATTGCAGCATTTTGCTTTGATGAGAGATTGTTTTTTTCCTAACAGAAGAGATTATTGTGTGGACAGGCAAAACTTCATTAATACCACATTGACTCCATGTCAACTTTTTCCTTGAGTTTTTGGAATTCTGTAATTAAATTTTGCTGCCAGGTTGTCAGTTCAGCTTATTTGATTGCTAGAGTTTAATTACCATAACCTCAAAATCTTCATTCAAGATATGTGTGCTCGGATTGATATTGTAGTTTAGTTTATACGTGCATCCGTTCATTACATTAAAAACGAAAAGGTCTTTAGAAGCGCCATCCTTCTTCTGTTCCGTTCCGTATGGACCTAAATACGTTTAGGGGGGTTCAAATCAAATTTAAAGGTTGGGCTACTCATAATGATTCCAATATAAACACGATCTTTAAAAAGCTTTTGTAAATTGAAATGATTGTCTTGATCAATATGGGATGGTGTTGGCTAACGAATAAGCATTAGAAAAATTGCCCTCTATTGATTTTTTGCATACTCTGAACGTTGGGTGACTATGATACCATCCTATATACCAAATTACTTTCTGTAAAACAGGAGCACGGAATTACCTAAGTTCATCAGCCCTTTCTTTTGAATTTTGTCATTAGCATCCAACCTTTTTATCTTTCAGGGCCAAATATTGAAAGAATGAGTTTACTGAGATTCTGGCTCCATTTCAACATTATCTGCGCCTGTAGAACCGTGTTTACAAGGAAAAGCCTCGTCGACGTAAACTAAAGCATTGAGTACGTCAAAAACAAGAGAAAAAAAATTTTCACTACTCTGATTGCCTTCGATTCTTCCTGCAAGTAGCCCAATAATTTCACATTTAGAAAGATGTGAATGTAAATATATGACTAAAAGTGCTCTTGAAAAGAAAAATTAGTTGGGACTGAAAATCAACTTACCTGATCGAAGTAAATACTTTGTAGGTATAGCCATTATCTTTTTTATAATCAACGAAGGTCAGTCCAAATTGTTCCCTATGAAGTCGCTCATCAGGAAGAAATTGATTTGTAATCGTTACAGATTGACAGCGTATTTTATTCGTGAGTTTGGATCTCTTGCACGCAAAGTACGAGTTGGCGCTGGTATCGCTGGTATAAAAGTGGTTTTTGAAACTTTAACCTTCTTTTTTAAACCTGGCTCCACAAAATCTGGATCATTTCCATTTTCTGCGTGATTTTGCTGCTCCTCATAAAAAGTAGGATCTGTCTGAGGTGGTTGCATTAAGTCCACCTTCAAACCGCTCACTTGGTTCGTACTCTCCATTTGCATAGCATCAGCTTTCTTACTTCCATTTCGAGGATCTGATGACTCTATAAATGTATTTGCAGCTTCAATTACTTCCAGTGAACGTTCACCATTCGATAACTTCTTTGGCGCTGGTTTTGAAGGGGTTTTCGTTTGCTTTTTGCTGCTTGAAGACTGATTCTTTTTGTTTTCTTTCTTGCTTTTGGTCTTAGGTTCTGGTTGAACAGTCGTCTGCTCTGCCTTTCCCAAATTTTCTTGCAAACTTTCTTTTGCCTCTTCTGTAATTCGCAACTGATCTTGAGGTAATGATTTCTTGCTCTCTTCAAGTTCATTTACAGTTTTTTGTCCCTCTTCACTGTCACTAGATTCGTTTGTAATCACTGACCATATCTTCTTTTTCGGTCTATCTGTTTTATCAACAAGGATTTCTTCTAATGTCCGTCTTGGAGCTCTATCATTATCGATATCTTCAGTCTCTGGATCAAGAGTGTACTCGTCTCGGACTGAAAAAAACTCGCATTCTGAAGAAACAGTTTGAATTGATAAAGAAAATATATTGTACCTGATATGTTCAAATCATTTTTATCTGATCCACAATATGGAGAACAAAGGGGAGATAATTCATTCGTGTCGTCTTTGGTGTTGCTGGCAGGAATGGAAGTTGAGGAATCTAGGATATAATTATGCTCCGTTGCCATCCCACGAACGTTGTTTAGGCTCAAATTCCTTATCCCTGTTGGTACATATTGATAATTCTGATTAAATTGAGTCTCATTGACCATTTTATCGTCTTTTTGTTGCTGATTAAAATCCTTTGGATATTGGATGCCCACTCCAGATTCAGCTTCAATTAGCTGTGTCATTATTTTCAAATTATTTTGTGAGCTTGGAGAATTATTGTCTCTGGTATCTAATTGAGTCTTTGGATGGCTATTTGCACTGTAAGGTCGCTCATTTTCATCATAAACTTTGAATGTTTGCTGCTGCCCTCTGGAAAGCCTATCATCAGCACCTGCTTTAGAAAATTCTAGTGATGGTTGCGGATGCACAAAGTTATATTGCATCGAAATGAAATTATTTGTGTAAATTTTTTTTGGTTAAAAAATTCGTCAAACATATTCCAATAGCTTTCAATGTGCGATTTAAAATTAGCAATGGAAATTGGAGACGATGGCAAAAATTTTTACAAGTTTAAGACATCTAGATACTTTCTGCTTTATGCTACGATCACTATTATTGAACTTCTGCGAAGAGCCATGAGTGAGTAGCAGTTGCTTAAAAATAAATAGAATCTTGGAAAATTTATTCGGAGTGAATTTTAAGAAGGTTTCCTCTAAAGAGATAGTACCATAGAGAAATTTGCAATGATTGCTCATGAAAATATTTTCCTGAAAGCTTAGATGGTTTTTCTCTCTTTAGGTTCAATTCTTCTTCTCTGCGTCGAGCAAACCTTTCATTGTTCGATTGAACTTGAATAGAACCTCGTACTAATTTCCTGAATGAGAAGAATGATGTTGGAAGAAAAAATTATATTTGCTGACACACATGCTAGTATACACACAAGTCTGAATGGATCAATTTCTTTGAGCTTTGCAGATAGGAGGATCTACTATTTTCCAACTATGAACAGGTGTTTGAAATTGGTGTTTGATATTTGTGGTGAAATGAGGTCCTATTCATTAGGTGCCTTGATGTAGTAGGGTGTGAATGTTCATTTGCCAAGTGCTAAAAGACAGAGAATGTGCATTATTTGCTTGGATGAATAATTAGGGAGGCATCTTCAGGTATGGTGTTTTGGATTTTGACCCCATTAGTTGATGTGGTGGCTTAATCGTTTGCTCAAGGATAAAAGTAGATATCGTTCGTTTTTAACAGAATCACAATAAGGCCAGCAATTACAAAAAATATCAATCGTTGACATTGTAGGCCAAAAAAAAGAGAGAGAATACTGCTCTGAATGTCAATTGATAATACTCTATCATTGTCAGAATTGATTCAACATTTGATTTATCATGCCTTCAATACACAAGAATATATAAATAAAGATTCAGTTTGAAATAATAAAGCCAAGAAAATGGCTGTTTAAATGGAGTTTAAAGAATTTCTAGCAGTCAATTGAGACTTTTGCGCCATGTGCACTTAAATTTAAGTACTCTCAAGTATGAGCGAGACATCAATGAAGACCAATTAAACAAAAATAATTCCGGTAAGAATTAATTAATTCCAACAAAGACCATTAGAATTTCTCATTTGAAAAAGGCAAACGCTTTTTTTGAATTTCCAAATTCAAAAACTGTACACACAGTACACATTATATTTATATGAGTTTTACAATTTTTCGAGAGAACAAGCAGGTACGAGAGGCCCCAGAATCTACCTATCGAGACGAAATATGTTCCAATAACCTTTGAAACAAATTACATAATGTATCTAAATTCATATTTTCTAAAGTTTCTTGTTTTAAAATCAAATTTAAATCAGTGACTTGTGTCTTTTTAGTTTTAAATTTGAATAAGCGCAATCTCATCTTTCAAATTAACAGCAACCAAACACCACAAGTATGTCCTCAAATCGATTCATCAATGCAGGGATGACAGTTATCAGTCCCTCACAAAAGAAGGAAGAGCAGCATTCCTCTTCAGATAAGGTATTAAAAGTTCCAAAGATAACAGTCAAAAATCAAATTGCATTTGATGAATTACTCAGTCCCATCGGAGAGACAAATAATCCATTGGAGGAAGCCTCTCCTTATGTGAATCCAGTCAAGAGCAAAAAGAATCGCTTTAAAAAAGCAATTGCGGAGGTTGCTGGTCCAACTCCCATTGAGAATCCCAAAGCTTCTGGGCCGATCGTTGACCTTGGCGGTTCTAAGACTAACACTTTAGACGGTTCTGGATTTAACACACAGTTTCCGCAAGCTCTTTCTCAAAATATGTATCCGAATTGGAATCCCATGTCTCAATCGATGACTCCAAATATGTTCTATTCACAAAATTTTCAGCAACCTCCTATGTATGCTTATCCTCAATTGGTCTCGCCAAGACCCAACTATAATTATCCTTCACCCCAAATGATGAATGCTCTACCCTATCAGATGACAAATAACAATAGTCACTATGGATTCCAGAATAGAGTGCTGCCAGGAATTCGTCAATTTGCACGAAGACCTACTGCGACATCCCTCCCAAACGTCGATCAGTCAACTGATAAGCTTGTCCTTGATGAAATAATTAAACAAACAGAGCTTATTAGAGAAATTGTAGAAGGGGTCAAAGATACGAATCGAAATAATCAAAAGAACGATCATGATATCTTAAGAGAAAAAATAAGAAATCTTGAAATGAAGCAATTAAGGCAGCAACTCTCAACAGAGAGAGCCCATCATGATTCAGCTTCAGTGTTCAGAACAAAGGACTCTTACAACAAACCTGCTAGAGGGCTGAGTCGTATCTTTGAAACTTCTTCGCGGAAAACATCAAAACATCAGATGGATTTCGATAGTGACTATGATTCACCTCACCATCAAAGCAGCCAAGCTGGATATCAAAGAAAATCCAGCACATACTCGCTGAACGACCTTGATAATTATCGATCGAATTCATTGGCTGCAAATTTTGATAGTGAGAATGGTCAAGGATTCAAACTGAGAAGACCACCGGTTGATGAATACACACCAACATCAGACACGAATAGCAGGTTCTATAGATACCGCAGTGGTGAAGCTTCAGACAGCAGTTTCGAACGAGAATTTGAACTAACTAATAGCAACAGTGCACGACAATCCAAGTTCATGAACACTGCTCGGCAGCATATTTTACAACCTACCTCATTTGAAGATTACATGAACCGAGGATATGAGCAGGAAGAGAACGAAAGATTTGAAATAAAGAGGGAGCCAAAGATCCCAAAGTTAAGCAAAAAAGCCGTGAGTGCCATATTTGATACTGAATTGGAGGTGAGCTCCCGAAGATGCTCTGAAGATTTTGCTATTAAAAAAAGGAAAGCCCAGAAAAAGGACACCATGAAAATTCAAAGTCTCAATGAGCTGCCAATCAGCAATGATGAATCGGAGAACCATGACAACAATAGCTCTGACCCGAAAAAATTTATTATCAGAAAGAGAGGAGGAAATCATAAGCAAGTCATGAAGACAGAATCAAATATTTCGACTGACGAGCCTGGATCCGAAAAGAAGGAAATGAAATTGAAAGCAAGAAACCGTTTGAAAAATTTCTTCTGGGCTGTTGCTTTTCCCAAGTTAATTTTTGCTCACACAAAAAGAAGAGTAGAAAAACGAAAAACAACCCTTTTAAAAACTATTGTTGACAGCTTCAGCTATTTTAATGGCAATGCTCAAGACTTTTTTTCGAACACCCTTCATAAGGAAATTAAATTGTTTTACCGTGAGAGAAAAAGTATGGTTATTACCAGCGGAGAAGAGAAAGGTCTCTTCGGCAGCAAAAAGATATCTTTTGAAGAAGCTGAAGATAGAATCAAAAACCTAATCATGCCGAAGATGAGGGCGCTTCTGAATACATTATTAAATTGCACATCAGAAGCAACTTTTCCAGAGCAGCTTGCAGACTTTATTGCAAGCGTTTCAGAGTCTAAATGTGTGCCCCCAAATCACTTCCTCTTCGAGTTTGAGATAAAAAGGCTAACCTTTACGCATTATGGCACCCTCAAGAACATGTCCGAGTTTCACTCAAAAATGATTATTGGCATGTTTTTGATTTGCAGAATACTCATCTATCAGTTCTTTATAAGACCGTGGACTGAACTTCGAAAGGGCTCCTTGATGGAAGCGCCAAGCAAGGATTCTTGTGTCAGACTTAATCTCAAAACAATAGCCTCTATCCTATATCATTCTTTGATGGATATCATACGTGGAACCGTGCCTGTTGTCCATGGGAATCAGAAGTTCCTCTCGCCAGACCTCAAGATAAAGCCGAGGACAACAATACTGAAAACTGAGGAAGCTGAGAAAGCGGAAAATGAAGAAGGTGCGAAAAAGTACGCAGAAGAAGAAGTAATTGAAGGCCTGTTTACTAAAAAACAGCTCGAGGCGTTCTTTGTGGGAAGAGCTACAGATGCTAATGTTGTTAAAGCAAGTCTTACAGGAGTCCTCCATAGTATCTACAATAGCACTCACAAAGCATATATGAGGAAAAAATCCGTCGCCAACAAAGAAGAAGAGTCCATGTAAATAATATCAAATTTTATTTTGAAGTTGTGAACAAAACGAAATTTGTAAAGCACCTACAATTTGAAAGATTGAATTTTCATAATATATTTTGAGTTTGTATCACGTTTTCAAAAGGATCTGTTTTAGAACTGAATATGAAATAAAATTCTCTGTATTCAACACCTAAGGAAACACTTTTTGCTATCACTTGGAGGCTTTTTACCCTTGTAAAACATTTCAAATGTTCTTGATTTTTGTTTCATTGCTGCCTCCTTAATCATTTCATTATTTGGAAAGAGACATTCAAAACGATTATACGTTTGCCTGAAAAAAATTTAGAGAGTTGATCCAACTAAAATTCTGAAAAGCTACAGCAAGAACGATATTAACGTATTTCATATAGGGTCCAGAAAATTTATTTGTAGAAAAAATTGATGGTGGT
>ENA-UOTZ01000078-UOTZ01000078.1-compost-metagenome-genome-assembly--contig:-NODE-78-length-68367-cov-8.891580_pt1 | contig 68367 bp, 46 predicted proteins | sample MGYA00238144_ERZ746983 | MGnify/ENA primary metagenome ERZ746983 (study PRJEB28759, sample SAMN06268863) | compost metagenome | isolation source: single cell | place: USA: California, Emeryville, Joint...
GTTGAGGACGCTTTGAAATGGGTTGAGGCTAACCCAGGTGCTCATGCTGAAGAATTCGAAGCCAAGCAAAAGGAACTTGAAGGCATCTTCAACCCAATCGTCACCAAGCTTTACGGAGCTGCTGGTGGTGATGCTGGTGCTGGTGGCTTCCCAGGCGGTTTCCCAGGTGCTGGCGGCGCTGGTGGTTTCCCAGGTGGCTCCACTGGTGGAAACGCCGGACCAAAGGTTGACGAAGTCGATTAAACATGTTAGATAGCAATTAAATTCCATTCTCATTTTTCATGATTGTGATCGAGTTTAAAATTTGATACATATTTCTACAGGAAGATCCCTGTTTAAATTGTATTCCCAAATGATTTGACTTCTTCGGAAGCCATTTATTGAAAAATCTCCCAAAAAAATTTTTTCTCTTTCTACCAGCTAAATCCTTAATCTCGCGATACTTATCGTTTAGATCATCATATTCACTTAAGTAAGATCATTGCAGAGCACTGCAAGCTATCATCTACCGGTGAGCTCTTGCTGGATCATACTTTATTAACCCAAACATAGCCTTAGCCTCATGATGGCATTCTCAATCATCAGAATTAAATTCATCATAATAAAACCAGTTCTGTGTATTTTGCCCATTCTCACTGGAGTAGGCTATTAAATGAAGAGAAAATACTGCTTTGCTCATTTTAGCCAGCATTTCTCCGTTCGAAGCATTCATCTCCTGTTTGTATCGAATTGGCCTAATAAATATTTAACTGTCCTCCTTAATTTCATTCCAGTTATTTTCAAAAAATGCACAGCATTCCCACTAGGACTCCAACAAACTTTATAGTCGTATTTCTTTTCTAAACCTGCTTTACTCTTCCACACATTTAATTTAGCTCTTCTCGCTATTTCTCAAATCCTTCGAAAGAGAAAATTGCACTATTAATTGGCCTTAACTTGTTTGTTCCAAGCAGCTAAATATTTGAATTGTATTTTAATTAGAATGTCGTATTCTTTGCCAGTAGAATTTGAAAAACTCCAAATTAATTTCAGAGTACTTCGATTTAATAATTATTAGCATTCTTTTTCTATTTCTGCTACCGAATGGGAAGCCTGAGTCACTTCAACTTGAATTACCCCATCGAAGTCAACCCATTTCTCTTGGCTTCTAGTATAAAGGCCGGTTTCGCAATTGATCCTGAAATGATTGAGCTCATGATTCAGAATGAACGAAACAAGATCATCAAAGCAACCCAAGCAATTCAAGACCTCCAACTTCTGGCAAATATGATAAAATCTGGTTACAATCCGCAGCTCGGCAATATTCGTGATCTGGAAGAATTTCGAATTGCAAGTTTAAAAAAAGAGGCCGAGCCTGACAATATCGAAACTACCATCGAATCAAAGGCATCTGGCCAGGCATTGGAAAATACAAAAGAGGTTCAAGAACCAGCCATCAAAAACTCGAAAAAAGGTAATATCATTACCAAAAAATCCCCAAGAGCTTCCGCGGCAAAAAAACGTGCTGTCGAGCAAGAATTGTCCGTTGAAGAAAAAATCGATTTGATTCTCGAGCTGAACACGCGGAATAGCTGCCCAAAGAAGGCACTAGCGTTGAGGTCGCCAATTACAAAAGTGCAGGTTCGACAGACCCGTGACTCCAATCGAACTCGAGAAGACGAAAACAATGTCAGTGGGTTACAACTTGAATCGACCAAAAAGATTTTACGAATGGGCAGTTCAGAATTTAAGTATAAGCGACCAGAAGTCAAACTGGGAGCTAAAGTAGAAGAATGAAATATTTCCTTCGTGTTATAGGAATTAAACAAACTTGCTCTCAATGTATGAGGATTTTTTACCGATGGATTAGAAATGTTAATTGTCAGTTTTTTTTGATATTTCCTTCTCTTTTTTTTTATGGTATTTAAATGATGCATGAGGCTTCGATTCGATATTGTCACACTCAAAATTCAAAGCTTTTACACATGGAAAGATAATTATCTTCCTCATTCAACACTTCGAGCACCCCAGAAATTAAGTGAATATTTACTCGAAATTTCAGCTTTGGCTGATTAATGGCATCAAAAATAGGTAATGAAATATTTATTAATTCTAAGACCAATAAACTGATAAGGTGAACGGACTAAATGGTTAAAAAAATAAAACTTAGTTACTCAAAGATGATAATAATGAATGTATTTGGCGTTATCATAAGCGACTTGGTTGTGCGAGATCTGAGCTTTCTCTTCTAGCGATGACCTCATCTGTTTCATTCTTTCAGTGAGATTTTTGTTTCTATTCAGAATAACTTTCATGTTATATTTTTTCTCTATTTCTTTCCTCAGCGGAACTCTATTCGTTAGATTTTGACTGAATTTTTCAACCTTCGGCTTCGGTGAAGAAAGCTGTGAACGGGATATACCACTATCAGGTCTACGTAAAAGCTCTCCTTCTTTCAGCATTTTGTCAATATGTCTGATATTTGTATCGATATTCTGTCTGACCCTTCGAGTAGCCATCTCATCTTCATATCGATTCGACATTTGTGAGCGAAATACGCTCTCGCCTCCCGGACTTAAAGGCATCTCTTTGACATAATCACTAGACGTTAATGAAGTAGCGTCTGTGATTAGTCGTCTACAATTCCTCGATGCAGCAGTGCTTTGCAAGTGATGCGGCATGGACTCGCTCAATAGATTCGGAAGAGTCCTCACGCTCTCCAGCTCTTCCTGCTTCCTCCTTGACAGCTCGAGCGATTTGTCCAATGCTTTTTTATCACGGAAGATTCCGACGTAATACTGCTCGATTAGTCCTGAGTGAGAACTTTTCTTCATTTTCCTCGGAGTCACTGTCAAGTACGCAAGGTGACGATATATTTCCTTCGCAGTGAATTTCGGCTGGGTATTTAAAACTACTTTGCGCTGCGTCGGAATTGGAGAAGTCACGATGTTTTTCGTAATGAAAGCTTCAGTCTTCGGTTTCTGAGGCTGATCTAGCAGGATACTAAGCGCCGAGTCTGCTTTGGCTGCATATATCCGCGAATGCTGAGGATTTTGAGTATCAAAAGCCATTGTGAACTCCCGAGGGGAAAAAGTTGAAGCTTTATTATTCTTCACGTTAGGAGACTCCTCGTATTCCTCAAGCACTTCAGGAGTTTCTTCGTAAACATCCTCGTGGATGCCTTCAACCATGTGATTTGGCTTTGAAAACAGATTGGCAGTCTGGGGACGTGCTTTAGAGGTCAACCCTTTAGAAAAGTGATTTGATAGCTTGACTCCTTCAGCGTCTTGAAGCTGTGAGGCTGACCCATCCTGCTGAGAGTACTCGGGTTTCATGTAAGGGTTAGAAGAAGACGGCCGCAGAGGTTTTGCTCGGAAAAATCTCTCGGAAAGAGTGTTATTAAGCGATTTTTGAGGTGAGAGGTTGGGAGATATCATGTTCGAGCGTTGAGGGGACTTAATCGGCGATGATTTTCTCAGCTCATCGATCTTCTGTCGACTAGTTTCGATCCTTTCGCGCAACTGCTGTTTTTCCAACATTTCTCGCTGGTACTCGGAAATCTTGTAAGCTTTGAAAAACTCGTCAAGACTCATCATATCATTGCGGTTTGCGTAGTAAAAAGGCCGTGGATCTGAGATTACTTTCGAGCCATTAGCCAGATGCTCACGTAGGAGAGTTAACGCATTGGTTTTCGGTTCCGTTCCGTATTTATCAGTAACAAGGGTGCTTATTACTTCCTCAAGGTCTTGTGGACGGGCAGTTTGTGTGTTGTATTTGTTTGGCATTTCATTTCTCTTTTGTGTGTTTACGACATTATTGAATTCTCTGATTGTTTCTTTTGAAATCGTGGCTGTCCTTGGAGAAGTTCTCAGTCTCCCTGCCTGAAGTTGCTGAGCTTTCACGTAGTTTAAGTTCATTGATTGGGATCTTGAGTGTATTTAGAAAATACAATATTTTGTCATTTTATTATGAATCAAGAGATCCTTGAAATTAAAACAGTTTATTGCTGAGAATAATTCTCATACGATCGCTTCATGGCCGGCTATAGCGTTAGTATATTATAATTTATGAAACTTTTCCAATTCGAAGAATTTTGACTTTGGTACGTGAGCTTATTCTGGAGACAGCATTATAAGGAATGAAAAATAGCAGATGTTTATCAAATGTCGCGAAAAGAAACTTTATAAGGATCTTCAAATTCAATGGAAGATGGCTAAACAGTTACGAGCTATATAACCATTGCTAACACTTTCTTATTCTCATTTTCTTTTAATAACAGTTTATGAGCCCAATTCAATAAATTTAGAACTCTGAAATTGATTAATCTGGCTTTTATTTTATTCATAGCGAATTAACAACGAAATCCGAAGAATTTTTTTTTTTCTCCTAACATGAAGCAGATGGATGCCAATGCATCGCTGTCGAATCTATTAGTCTCAATTACTATTCTGTTTGAGGCTAAAGACGTATAGAGCTCGTTCAATTGGGTTGTTGGATGTCTAAATCCTATTATTTATATCAATTCAGCTGATTTTTAGAAGTTTATTTGTCTTTGAAATGAAATACTAACTTCATTACATGAATACAAACAACATTTACAACTCCAATGCAGCGAACGTATGAATCGTTTTATAATTTCTCACCATCATCTCCCAGAAACCTTCTTCTTTGTACCTGATGTTATGTCTCTCGCAGTAATCCTGGACATATGGTCTCACTTCAGACAATCTGTACAATGGCATTCTTGGGAACAGGTGGTGCTCAATCTGGAACTGCATGCCACCGCAAAGATAGTTCAATAACCAGTGAGGAGTGGTAATATTTCTTGTTGTCACAAGTTGTTGCAGAGCATAGTCATTGATCTCATAATGAGATTGGCTGCCCTTAACAAGCTCTCGCTTCGAGTAGATTTTTTCTTCGCTTTGATGGCTTGCGGTAACGACAAAAGCGGAGAGGGTTCCAGAGATAAGGATTCCCAAAAACACGACCCTTGCCTTGAAGAAAATAACGTATAACAAGAAGTGAACCGCCAAAAGTTTGATTTCGAACTTCCTTTTGTGTTTAAGGGCGAACACAACGGAGTCGAATTGCCATTTGTAATGGAGAATCATATAAAGGATCCCGAAATAAACGTGTTGGAATCTACGATTCCAGTTATCTTCGGTCTTCTTTGGAGTCCAGAGCCAGAGGAAAGGCATGAGTTGGATGTCACCGTCTTTTTCGGTCTCATTGCAGCTGACGTGATGTCTGTTATGCTTTTCAGACCACCAGCCCAGTGAGAATCCGAGTGTTATAGGAGAGAACCAATTTCCAATGTCTCTCAACTTGCTGTCTCTAGAATGATCGAGATGGTGACCAACCCATCCTGCTGTCAATGTCGCAATGCCGAGGAAGCAGGCTGAGAGGAACGGACGCTCTTCGTTAAGGATTATCGCGATGGCGAAAAGGAGGAGAGTATGGCCGATAAGCAAGGCCTCGATGAAGTAATTTGGTTTGAAGAGCCCTTTCGCCTCCAACTCATTCACAAAGTCGAGGTAAGGTCTCTTTGGAAGCCTCTCGTTCGGAGGAAGCTCCCTGTGCTTCAGTTTGTCGAGCATCTTTGCAGCGTCTTTAGAATGAATTGCATAGAAGGCTTGAGACGCATCTGTTTCATGGAAGTCTTCAAGGATTTCGCGGCCTCCAGGGTGAACTTCCGCGAAGTGTGTGAGGTCGTACAGTTTGTTATCAAGAGCGATATGAATCGGCTTCTTCTCTTGAGTGGTCTCCGGTGTTAATGGTGCTTTTTCTGAATTTGACATGTGGGGTCAAAGCGGCTGAAATCAATCGTCCAAATTTTGGAAAATGTAATTAACTTTTAAACTGGTGTTTAAAAGCCTTAGGAAACGTATTATCAGCGGTCCGCACACGTAATTACGTGATTAACTTACAAAAAGAAGGAAATTATTGCGTCATAATGTAAAAAGTTTGATTTGCACAGTGATATAAGTCCAGTGATTATTCCACAAACTTTGAAAAAGCGCCGGTAAAAAAGAACACAAAATGAAATCACCAGCTTCGACTCTAACAACAGCTGCTGGTCATGGCCCCTGAGATTGGCATTACATTTGCCTAAGAAAAAAACGCTCAAGAAACCCAATCGAAAGAGGCAATCTACACATGTTAGAAATTTTCGTGAGCAGAGCAAGATAATACTGCTGATATAGGATAAAAAACTGGATGCAGAATAGCAAAACAACCCACTAAGGAGAAGCTATTATTGCAGTATTCAGACAATGCAAAGAAGGAATCTCAAAATTTAGGAGCTACTCCCGAGTCTGAATTATTTACTTTGATTGGTCCAGTGTGAACTGGTAGATAATCAGGACAATTCAAAAAAGGAAATGTAAAGTTTTTAAAAGATAATAGGGCTCTTATCCCAAGCGAAACTGCTATGAATGTTGCCAGTGATTAATGCTGGTAGAAGCAGAAACTGAGATCAATAGCGATACTTTTTGATACTTTTCTTACAATAATTTACGAAATTTACCTAATTTAAATAATGGATGTACAAAATGCGCACCTGAATGAGAATTGACTACTCTGATTCCTTTTGGACATCATGCTGCTCTCCTGCTAATGCACGAAAAAATAGGTTACAAATTTTTTGACTCAAACACTGATAATCTAATTAATGACACTATAACATGAGAATAGAGAAGGACTTCAACTTCACCCACAGTGAAGTCTATCGAAGCTCCTAAGGCGATAATCCAATCCTATCGATTTTTTTTTCGAGAAGATTTCTCTCGAAAAAATTTAACCAAGCAATTACTCGTCTGAGAGCCAATGAACGTTTGTGTTCCAAATCAAATTTCTATTTGCCGCGGCCTGGAATGATAGTGCGATGCTCAACTAAAGACCACGAAAAGCAATTTAGTCGGTGAATTTAATGCTTCTAAGGTTACCTGTCGAGCTCGCGTAAGTAATTTTCTAATTTTTGGGTCGTCTGTCAGCGACTTGTAATCCAGACCTTTAGGCGACCATGGATCAGCTTTATTTATCAGTAGCAGCTATCAAAAAAACGCATGAGCAAAATTTTTTCCCAACAACAGCGAAATACTCGTATCAACTCGATATTCTTCTCTCTGATTGCGTAATACAATGGCGTCCTGTTGGCCTAAGCAAAATTTTCAATGAGATTGCGTTCATTTACAATGGATTTACTAAGTCAACAGCATTGACATCAGCTCTGTTCTTTATTAAAAATTCGCAAACATCGAACAAATGCTTCTTTGTTGCCCAATGTAAGGCGGTTTGATGTAACTTTGGAGTATTTGTAAGTAAGAACCTTTCAGAAAATGGTGTCTTACATAATCAAAGTCGTGAACCAGATATTTGTTAAATTGCAAATATTTCTCCAACTTTCGAATGTCTCCGGCCTTAGCAGCTTTCAAAAACATGAAGGAGCCATTTTTCTCAAACGGTCTGCTACTGAATACCTTTGTATCATAATATATCTAGAAGGAATCAGAATAAACTATCGATTAGTGCAAAGAATACCTCTTCCTTTCTAAGATTTAATCGTTCTGCTCTTTTAAGGTAGTTTAAAAGCGACTTCATAGCTCTTCGCTTTGCTAAGACTTTCTCTCGGCGCACTTCCTCGATAATTTGCAAATGCTCTTGGATACTCTTTGCCACTTTTTTCGGCTCAAGTGATTTACTATACAGCATATTATCCACCCTATCATCATGTTTTTTGTTGTTCGCGAGTTCTTCGTCTCTACCATCAAGCACCGAAACCTCCTGCTGGTAAGGCTGTCCAGATTTGGAGTTAAATTCAGATATATAGAGGCTTGGGCCCATAGATTTCAGGGGCTCCGACTGTTTGTCCTTTGCGAGTCTATTTCGTAGCGAGAGGTATTCGACTTCGTCTTCTGGTAGCCTTACCCATGATTTCGTCGAGAGAGGTCGTACAGGCCTTGGTGTTTTATTGCCTTTTTTATTTTCTGCCAGTTCCATCGACCCAAAGAATTCTTCGCGTTGATTCATTCTTCCAGCTAGACGCCGAATGTAATCTCCGGCATCCTTACGCTCATTCCACTCATGATCTTCAATTCTCTTTTTCGAGATTGCATTCTCGACCCACGGGTTCTCCAGAAACGCTGAGAATTTAGCATAGTCACCTGGCTCTATTTGATTGCTGTCTTTTCTTAGACTTTTCGTCGGTTTATGAGTCGGCCTATTTGGTTTTCTTTGAAGGATGGTTGGTGTCAGTGCTCTGCTAGGTCCCAATTTCACTGCATCTGCGAAGAGAGTTGGCAAATCGAGTTTAGTTGAATGTCTCGATAGCCGATCGGTTTGTGTACCTTTCATGCTATTAAGTAAATTTTGCGTGATTTCTTTATCGAGGTCGGAAAATGATGAGGGAATATTAAGCACTTCTAGATTTTTCTCTGAAAATACGGGTTTGAACCCACGATGGGTTTTCCTTTGCGTGGATGCTGGAGTTTCAGATAAAGAAAGATCAGGCTCATAACTCACTTTGAGAGGAAGGCTTAACTTTGTTATTCGGTTTTTTGAATCAAGAGCCGGTTCGCTGGTATTTCTCTGTGGTTTCGTCGTTGCTGGAATGATTTTATTAATGATTTGAGAGGGTTCGCTGCCATTTGTAAAAATTCGTAACTCTTTGGATTTATTTTCGGTTCGAGAAGTTTCAGGAACGAAGTTACTGCTGATAAGAATTCGATCAGTGTGGACGTTTGAATGAAGATCACGAAGAGTGAAAGCACTGGATGCTTTGGGCGGAGATTTTTTGAATTTTATCGAAATTTTTTTCTTAATGGTCTCGTACTGGCCGAGTAGTTCAGCATTATTTACGGTGCTTTTCGGCGGTGATATCGTATTTGATTTGCGTGCGCGAGTATTCTTGGAAAAAGGAAGATTTGGTCTTTTCTCTGATCTATATGTGATGGGAGTTGGGATCAGGTTTGATTTGTAGGATTTTTTTCTATGAAAGGATTAGAGACTGCAGGTGTGATGAGACGGATACGAGAGGATGCTGTAAGGATCAGGTCTTTCGATTTTAATCATCTAATATCTTGTGTGTTTGCCTGAAATCACAAAATTTGAGTTTGAGACTTAATTTAACTCTAAATTTTATCTTGACATCCCGATGAGTCTTCTCTGCGTTCAGTTACGCCTTTTGGTTTATTCAACGACTACTGAGAGCATGTTAATTCATAGTGGGATTGCCATTTTATCGCCTGTAAGTATTATTGACCCTAACTGGTTTCTTTGAGAAGGCACTATCATCCAACCAAAGCTACTCTTTGTATAATGCCTGAAAAGTCAGTCTGTACAAACCATTAATTCAACAGTATCTGAATTTGAACAATCATATTCATGTATTAGAGCACATCAGTCATTAGATCTCTATCAGATGGAAGTTGTATTTTTCGTTGATTTTCAGAAACTCAGCCTTTTAATCAATAAATTTACTCAAGCAAAGCTCAGAGGGAATAAATTGCCAGAGTATGCTTGACTTAAAGCTCTAGACTAAACAGTTTTACACAAAAGGAAGCAAGATGGATCGGTCATTTCATATACGCCCACAGAGGGCCAGCATTCATGACCCAGAATACGAGCAGCTTAGTAATGGGAAAAATGCAAATTATAATTTTCCAGAGCGGTCTTTATCGGTGACTCACAGCCGAAATAATCCCAACGTAAAGTGCAGTTGTTGATGTCTTCTTATTAGCAAATAAAGCCCTCTCTTTCAATGATTTCCAAGATCGCCAGCCAAGAGCAACCATTACTGCGATCATCACGAGTGCACAGCACACGCTCAGTCACTCCACAGCGCAGTCGACGTGATCAGATCGAGTATAATCAATACGGAACACCAAAAATTGAATATCAAGTGAGCACGCAACCAAACTATTGAATATACGAACTTTTATTGTAGTTGGAGGAGTTTCATCGAAGGAAAATCGAAGAGGAAAGGAATAACATTATGAAAAATGAGGCATCTAAGGTGCATGCCTTAGATCAACGCTCATTACCTCCACTAACGCGTGAGATCTAAAGCAATAAATAGGATGACTTACTTAAATATTGACATTTCAGAGACAGGAGTGATGGTTCTCAATAACAAACCAAGTGACCTTGACAAAATGGCCGCAAAAAACCCTTTATTGCAGAACAAGAAATTTTATGTATAATCAAGCAAATTGAGCGTCTTGACCTTCCGCATAGAGCTCCTTTATGGAATCGCCTGCTTCCAGTTGGAAGAACCAAGGTCCTGGAGCAACCACCAAATCAATCCAGTAACTTACAATACTTTGAAGCTGAATAAAACGTTTTTTCCTGCAATTACAGCAATGTAACTTCACATGAGCAAAGTTTTGATAGAGGCCTTTTGGATCACTATGACGTTCGAAACAGGAATTATTCTCTTCAATACAACCCAAGGTAAGGTTAATACCCCAATGATGCTTATTAGAGCAATTTTAGATCGAAGTATAAGTACACACCTCCTCCGGGAACAAGTCAAGAAACAGAGCCAGTCCTCGCTATTGAAAATTCCGATAACGCAGAAATTCAAAAATCATTTGCAGAGCAGCATGAGATAGTGCCTTACCAAGACACCTCTGAAAATAGACAAGCAGCGATCATTGAGGATCGGAGCCAGTTGCCTTTAGAGCAAGTGAGGTAAGAATGAAACTAAGGAGAATTGTGTAGTTGATTACTCTCTTTTTATCAATTTAGACAACAGCTGGAAGTTCAGCGCCAGTTGAAAAACGAAAGCATATTTCGACATGCATTGATGGTCGAACATGAGAAAGCAAAGCAACGCTTAGAGGTCCAGGCTAAGAAGGCAAAAATTCGAGGTCATCTTAGTATGCTTGGAGTGAGGTAAGTTCTCTAAGTTTTTTCTCCTCTTTTGACTGTTGCCATAAGTCCTTCACCGATTGGCCATCGTACCAATGGCATCAACTTGGAAGTCTTATCCAATCCCCAAGCAATGAAGCTCGATGATCCAGATCCGAATAACCCAAACAATAGACAGCTTACCTATGTTGAACGGAAAGTGCTTTCAGATCTTTCTAAGCAAATTGTGAAGCAAGGGGATGTACCTTTCCATGGGTATTGTGACCTTGGGTTTGGTGAATTGCTAATTTCAAAAAATTAGGAAAGCGCTCAATGAGAACGAACTAGGAGTTGCAATGACGCTTAATAGAGTAACTAACCAATATTGTTGAATTGAAAAAAATTTTATTGTTCGTTGCAGCAAGTCATGCTTCCCCTGAATGATTATAAGAACGGACCAGGTCTTCTTGATGTGCGCAGAGGACTCGATGCAAATAGCCAAAAATCTAATGTGTAAAAACAAAAAGCGTATGAAATCATCTCATGGATGGTAAACAGGCAGGAAGCTCAGTACTTTTGGGAAAAGCAGGTTTCTGAAGATAAAGAGGTCAGATGGGACGTATTTGAAGAGTGTATACTGTGTTACCTGGAGACGAAGATCGATATTAATCAAATAAGCTCTGAGAGAATTAGCTGGGACCATTATCTCAGATATCTTAAGGTATCTAACCTTAGAGGTTTTCTTCTAAACCGTGTTTTTAGGAAAAATTGGTTGTTAACTTTGCTCCAGGAGAGCTGTTTAGAGAAATACCTCCAAATGCCAGCACAAAAGAATACCCAAATTATACTGGCCCTGTAGTGAGTGAAGACAATTGGGTAGAATTCGTTCAAGCGTAAGAAAACAAATTTAGAGAGTGGAAAACTAAACCAGTTCTGTCCTCATAGATATGGGATGCTAATCACATTGCAAACTTCGATTGAGGAGTTCGCTTCGCTGGTGAATAGCGGCAGAATTGATGTGAATGGAGTCGAAAGATCAGCTGCTGACCCTGCGAGTATTTTCAATCGAAGAAATGAAATGTCTGGTTTGTATCGCTATGCATGTGGAGCATGGTATAAAGGTGAATGGAGTGAGGGGAGGAGACATGGGAAAGGTTTTTTTTGTTGTTGAGATTTTTGATTTGCTGACTTGTGATGTGGTGGCTAAAGGCCGACTGACTTTACCGACCGGCGATGTGTACGAAGGAGGCTTTGCCAAAGGAAAAAGAAGCGGGAATGGAACTATGTACTACAAGAAGCCTCAGCAAGGGGTTGTCTATAAAGGAGAATGGGCAAAAGATAAGAGAGAAGGATATGGCTCTGTGACTTGGCCTGATGGCACTTATTTCCAGGGGAAATGGGAAAGAGGGTAAAGACTAATGCTCCACAAATGTTCATTTTGACTGGAATTATGAATTTGTAGACTGCAAACTTTTGGAACGTTCATGTGGCTTGATAGAGCTGAATACACCGGATACTGGGCAGGACCTCATATGGAAGGAGAAGGAACATATAGAACTAGAAAGGGGGAGATTCTTGCAGGTAGAGTATTTTGTTCTGCTGTTTGTTCATCCATTATTGTACTTATCAAAAAAGGCGAGTGGAAATTATCGAAATTGGAAGGAAAAGGAGAAAGAAGAACTCCTGATGGTCATATCTACGCGGGAACTTGGGTCAATGGAAAACTTGAAGGCCAAGGGAGTGTCACAACAAATGACTATAAATATATAGGATATTTCCATGCGAACAAGGAACACGGAAGAGGGAAAAAGGTCACTCACTGATGCTTTCTCCAAAAAATATTCATTAAAATATTTGTTTAGACTTGGTCGAATGGCGTAGTCTATGAAGGAGACTGGGTGAATGGGGTACCCGAAGGGAAGGGCATTTTGAGCAGCAAAATCGGGGAGGTCTATAACGGAGAATTCAAGAATGGTTACAAGGTATTAATTGATAATCTTATTTAGCAATCAGCTCAATTTTCCTCGTTTCAAAGGAAGGAAAAGGGTCCAAAAGGTTCAAAAATGGTGACTATTATGACGGAGAATGGCGGCAGGATCAAATGGAAGGCTATGGAACGATGACATATAGCATTCCTGAGGGGCATTCAGAAATCAAACCTAACGAAAGACCACATTATACTGGCTACTGGAAAGATGGCAAGCCAGAAGGTCAAGGAACCATGGTAAGCGCAGTTGTTAAAAAAGAAAGTTATTCTAACTGAACTTGAAAGTTATATGAAGACGGAAGTCTTTATGAAGGAAACTGGGTTAACGGTGTGAAGCAAGGAGAAGGAAAGCTTACAATAGTATCCTACAATGAGGACGGAATCCGCGAAGAGCAAGTATACGTTGGATCATTTTTGGATGATCAATTTCACGGTAATGAAAATATAAAAAGCAAATTAATTATTTTGGCCGTGTTTCAAAGGTTATGGTACGCTGACAAAAACAAATGGTGCATATTATAAAGGCGAGTGGTATCAAGGGAAGCGAGAGGGTAGAGGAGAATGTCGATTCGATAATGGTAGATACTTTAAGGGCTTGTTTAGTGAAGATGAAATTATCGGATTAAACCTCCAGAAAATACAGGAGGACAATGAAAGGGAAGTCAAGGCGTTGATGTATAAAAATTCCCAATCATGAGAATCGCTTTTTCAAAACTTTTTGTGAGTATATTTAAGTATAATCAATTTACTTGCAACAAAGCAATTTTATGTTTATCTTAATCTTTTTCCTAAATACGATTACATATTGTCTTTTCTCAAAGACGAGCTTATTGTCTCCTACTATTGAATGAAGGTACGGATAATTATGAGGGTAGATGAAGATAAATCACACTAGAGTGTTCCGAAAGGTGGAATGTCTTCATTGTACCAACTCTCTTTGAGTGGGTTATCTCTAAGTCTATTCACTTGTAAAGAGAGACTTTACATTTATAAATCATTTGGTAAACCTTGTTTTATAATCAACATCTGTATAGATCCCAATAAGTGCAATTAAACCGAACCTAAGTTTTAATTGAAAAAATACAACCACCTCAATGGGCTTTCACAATCAACACAGGAAACGAAATTACTAGGTATTTATCGAAAAATTTTGTAATAATTTCGAAAATTGCTAACCTCTCCACAAAAAATGAGGTGTTAAGTCCTCAGTATGATTTGTCCGTGCTTAGTTTTTTAACGGTGGTCATCTCGACGTCTTGGTTTGTTTCGGTATTAGCGACAACCAACATCTTGCTATGATCGATTTTAGATGCAAAATAGATCATTGTCGCAAGGTCAAACAGCAGTGCTAATATGAATGCTATCCATATCCCTTCCAGTCGAAGGCCGAAATTAAAGCAGAGCAAGTATCCGAATGGGATATGAATAAGAAGGCTCCCTATCGTGAGTGTTCCAGCACATAAGAACGCTTTATCATGTGATCTCAAGAGCTTAGCAAAATGCATGACTAGACCATTGAGAAAATTAGCTATTCCCACATATTTGAGCGCAGAACTCATTGGACCCTTGAATTCATCACCAGCAGGAACAAGCCAACTCAGCAGCGTCTCCCCTAATCCATACCAGAAAAGTACCAGAAAGCCACAAGCCAAGATCAATAGTTTCAACCCGTTTTCGAGATAAACTTTGACCAGGTTACCCTCTCCTTCGCCTTTGTAGAACAACACTTTAGAGACCACCGCAAAAGAAAGATCGTCTATAAGATAGACAATCGGAGCGTATAAGCGGAAAATCAGCGCCTGGACTGCCGCTTCGACATCAGTAAGACCTCCAGAAATCACGATATTAATCTCTATAAGCATCGTGATCGGCAGACTAACAAAAGCGTTATCCCACCCATATTTCACCTCTTCTCCAATGCCAGTAAACATGTCCCATGAGGGCCACACCCATGACCCAGGAAATTCTTTTACAAGAACATATTTACAATAAAACACAGACACTACGATTCGAGTTGCAAGGTACCATCCCACGAGGATCCCAATCCAATATAAATCTCCTTTGAAAGTAATCATGGCCACATATACGAGTAAAAGCTCAATGATGCCAGTGACTATTCCAATGGAGACGTAGATATTTTGATGGTCGTAGGCGGATAAAAAATTCAAAAAAGTGTAGCTCACGAAAACAAGGTAAGATGCTGGTATCAGAGACATTAGAAACTCGTAAGCTCCTTGAGAGAGCTCGGGCAGCACTCCAGCAAAAGTAAAAATCTGGTGAGAAAATAAATACAGCACGATTATCGGTATCGATGCGAAAAATGCTGCTGCGACTCTTCGATAAAATAGTCTGCAGCCTTGAGAGTACTGTTTTTGGGCTATGAGAGGAACGAATTGCACATAAAATGCTAAAGAGAAACCATATGCCATTCCTTCTGCGATAACTTGGTAAAGGGTATCGCCAATACCCATGGAGCCAAGTAATGTCGCATCCTGTCTCAGTGCGACAACGTATGCGTTGAGGAAATAGAGTAGATAGGCTGTGAATCCAGTGATCATTAAAGGCACACCGAATTTTAGAAGAATGACAGATGTTTCCCAAAAGGTAGGAGCTTTGAAGGAGGTGCCAGACCCGAGCAGCTGCACCGTGTTAGTCTGTTTCATATCTCAGATCACTTGTAGTATTAATCCAAATAAACGCAAAAATGGTGTTTAATTGTATCAAGTTAATTAAGCGACTAATCCGATAAATCATGAATCGAATTAGCTCACTGTGTTATCCAGATTCTATTTGCACTGTAAATATTAAAGGAAGACTAGATTATTGGTAATTTCATACAGCTTTAGAGTCGCTCTGAATAGCAAACACAAAGAACTGGAATGAATTGATAGAAACGATATAGAACTACTGCTAATCTAAGAATGATCTATGATTTCGTATAGAAATCAACAGAAGGTAACTGTAGAAATATGCTCAGCATTTATTGATCCGTACTCAATCTCCTAGCATTGAATAACTCGACGTCGTAATTCGTCTCGTCATGGGAACTATTCAGCATCTTTCTATGATCAATTTTCGAAGCGAAGTAGACCGTCATCACTAGATCAAATAGCAGTGCTAGTATGAACGCTATCCATATTCCTTCCAGTCGAAGATCGTAATAAAAGCACAGCAAATATCCAACAGGAATCTGCACAAGCAAGCAGCCCAGAATCAGCGTCACAGCGCACAACGGTGCTTTATCATGTGATCTCAATAGCTTCGCGAAATGAATCACAAAGCCATGCAGAAAGTTCGCTATGCCAACGTATTTCAGGGCAGATCTCATGGGTCCCTCGAATTCTTCGCTTTCAGGAATGAGCCGACTCAAAATCGGATCTCCTAAAGTATACCAGAAAATTGCCAGACAACCACAAGCTAATATGATTAGCTTCAAACCATTGTCTAGATATAACTTGGAGAGCTTCCTGTCTCCTTCACCTTTATAAAATAGCACCTTAGAAATAACCGAAAAAGAAAGGTCGTCCATTAAATAAACAATTGGCGCGTACAATCGGAAAACAAGAGACTGAACTGCGGCTTCTACGTCAGTGAGACCTCCAGAGATCACGATATTGATCTCAATGAGCAGCGTGATAGGCAGACTCACTAAGGCGTTATCCCACCCATATTTTACTTCTTCTCCCATGCCAGAGAACATATCCCAGGTGGGCCACACCCATGAGCCAGGAAATTCTTTTACCAGCACGTATTTGCAATAAATCACAGAGGCTCCAATTCTATTGACGAAAAACAATCCCAGTAGGAGCCCAACCCAATATAACTCACCCTTGTGAATAACCATAGCCACATATACCGACACTAGTTCAACGATTCCACCGAGTAATTGGATAAAGATGTAGATGTTCTGCTGATTGTAAGCGGATAAAAAGTTCAAAAAGGTATAGCTCACAAAGACAAGATATGCCGTTGGGATCAACGAAATCAGAAACTCATAGGCTCCATTTGCAAGTTCGGGCAGGACTCCAACGAAAATAAAGAGACGATGCGAAAACAGAAACAGCACTATGATAGGCAATGCTGCGAAAAACGCCGCTGCGATTCTTCGATAAAACAATCTACATCCCTCAGCGTACTGTTTTTGAGCTATAAGAGGGACAAATTGGACGTAGAATGCGAGAGAGAATCCATAAGCCATTCCTTCACCGATAACTTGGTAGAGAGTGTCACCAATTCCCATGGAGCCCAGCATTGTCGCGTCTTGTCTGAGCGAAACAATGTATGCGTTAAGAAAATAAAGTCCATAATTTGAGAATCCAGTTATGATGAGAGGGAGACCAAATTTCAAAATAGCGATAGATGTCTCTCGAAATGTCGGAGATTTCAGGAATGGGCTTAAAGAAGAATCCTCTATTTCCATGTTTTTGCTTTTGTAGTTAGTGAAATAAAAATAAAGTTTCAAAGTTTATTTGTGTTGAGGTTGAAAAGGTAGAAAAAAAACTGTTGACTAAAAACCCTATCAGAATTCACCACATTTGTAAAAACCAAAAAACAATAATCTATTTGAAAGAGGGCAATCTTGAAAGAAAGAAAAATGGAATCAAATCCTGAGTTATTCTTTTTCTATCTATTTTTTTATACGAAGCGAAGCTTTCCAAGAATCTGCGTTAAATTTGAATTTTAAAAAATTTGTCCCAGAGACATGTGACACATGAGACACCTCTCTTCTTTATATATGCGCTCTGCAAGAGCGAGATTCGAGCAATTTTTCATCAACATACCGGGAATTTTTATTTGCCGTTATGATAAACCCTTCGAGGAATCACATCGTTAATTTGAATACAAATTAAAATTTATTAAATGATTTCTCATTTTTTTTATGGGTGTTGACATTAAAAAAAGGATCAAAATGGATATTTCAAACAAGCAATCGTTCTCTGAGCAAAAGAGTATAGAACTATTTTGTGCTCTAAACACTCAGTCAATGATTGTAAAAAACTTTTAAATTTAAGTAAAAAGCATTGTTTTACGCGAATGAACCCACGAGTTAATTTAGAGCAGAATTTCCTTCTGAAAAGGATTATTTTTCTTGCTTTCTGGATGTACAAATTCCGCAAAAAAGAGAGTCTCGAGTCGGTTTTCGGTTTGCCTGACCAATCGACTCTCTACTTGAGAGGTATTTTCCCCAAGGTATCGAAGCATTTCCATCCTCTAAGTTATTTAATGATTTTTCATTCCATATCACATCTGAAGGTCTAGCATTATTTTTTGAAGTTTCATTTCTATCGCTCTGTTGTGTGTTCGTTATCAATGGCTCGGTGCTCAAATTTGAGGTTGAACCTCGGTTCGAGAACAGACTTTTAAAAATATTTGAAAGGAAACCGGATTTTGTTGGTGAACTCTCCTCTTGTTTCTTTTCCTCAGAACGGAATGCTGACGACTCTCCCTGTTTTATAAGCCCCTCGCACATGCTATTTTCCTCGATAGTTGGCCGCTCAGGAATTACATTTGGGTCATCTGAGACGTTAGAAGTTGCAGTTTTGAAGTTAAAGTATCCTTTTTTCTGTAAATCAGGTGATTGCGCAATACCGTCCAAATGAGGTCTATCAAACTGAAATATATTCGTCGTGTCATCTTGTTTCAAACTTGAAAGATTCCCACGAGAGGTAATCCCAAAGTCTTGGGTAATAAGTTTGTCTACCTCTTGCTGGTCTATTGACAATTGAAATTTCTTCCCAACTCTTTGAGGTGGCCTGGTAAAAAAGGTAAAAAGAGTTTTATGATCTCAATTTACCAGAAGTTCTCCTGTAAATCTGGCAGATTTCCCCCAAAGCGGTTTTCCAAATGCGTTGGAGCTACTTGCTGTGCCAGTTTGGTAATGTTGTCGCTTTTTAAAATAGTTATTTTTTTCCTGGTTCTCTCAGGAAACAATGCTACAAATCTCATGAAAGAAGGTCAGCCAAACCAAATATACCTTTAAAATCCTTCCATTTGCTTTCTAAATCCTCTGAAAGATTTGCGATAAAGCAATACTCTAGCATTTCCGGATAGTTCAAGCCTAATACTTCCAATAGGTTCTCCAGCAGCTGAATGGATCAAATCATAATTGAATCAGTGTATTTGTTGACTGAGAGGATATTCGAGTACTTGCATTTTAGACTCTTGTATTTGGAAATCTTTTGCATCGACGATAAGTATCCAATTCTCTACAATCCCCGGAACGAACATATAATTACGTATCATCTCAAGCAAGTTGATAATTGCGCATAATAAATCCTGTCCTTTATGCTAACCCAACAATTATGGTCCATTATTTTTCAATTGAAAGTACTTGAGCAGGATCGAATTTGGATAGATTAACGACAACGATTGGTCGATACATAGCATCATGGCCGTATTGATAGAGAATTCCTTCTTTCTTTTAGGAGGATTATATAAATAAAAAAGAAGAGATAGTCGATGATACAAGGATATTTTCTGCGCCCTCAGACAACTTCTGAAAAGCAGGATCCCGGATGAAAGCAGTATGTTTTTCTATCCTGTCAACACAGCCATCGAGTTCAAATAAGTTGAATTTAGAGGCATATAGGTATCTCAGTGAATGAGACCTCGTCCAGCTTAATAATAGGTTAATTTCTGTGAATCGTGAGGGGTTACTTCGATGGGAGGCGGATATCGTTTGCAGCGAGGAGTTTCTGAAGCTCAGAAATCTTTTCCTCCTCGAATTCATCAAAAGGAACACAGAAGTAAATCCTTCGAGTAGCATGGCGGCCTTTTCCTGAATGTATATAATCCGCTGATAAGCGGTAAGCGGTGTGAATAACAAATTCGAGTAGTTACGCGGATGCTTGATCTTGTAGACGCCTCTCGGAGGACGTAGGTCTTCGAAACTGCGGGTCTCCATAGCAGCAACTTGCTGTTTGTAAAATAAATTAAAGGTTGAGTCTTCGCGATAATATTGGGAGTTCAGAAGACCTAAATACAGCGTAAAAACAACGGTAAACTTTCAGTTTAGATCCAGCTAATAAATACGACTTTACGACTGTTTGTATAATTTCCACAATTAACAAAGCAATAAAATAATTACGTAAGCCATCGAAAGATGAAGGAAACCTGTGATATTCAATATGAGTATGATCTTCGAGTTTCTATCTAGAGAGAGGCCTAAGACGCGTCTCATCAGTCAATAAAAGTGTGATGGTGTAGGCATTTACTAATTTACATGGCGTGCATGGTCCAACCTTTGTTTAGAAACTTATTTAAATTCATAAAATCGTTTGGCAAGGGCAATTGGCTTGAGTTTAGAAGGAAATGAATACTTTTTTAGCAAAATCTACAGAAGAATAGTTCCACCGACTATCGTTCTTCAATTTAATATATAAAAAACTCGTTGCACTCTGGAAATGTGGCATGAGAAATAAATATGAAGAAAATAAACAGAGCTGCTCCTATAGATTTCCATTCATTTAGCTTTTTAACAATTGAATGAAGTTATAGACTCCTCCAACAGCTCCGAAAATCGAACCTAAAATCAGGTTATTGATATTCAGAATCCCATAGACAGACTTCCTCGCTGTTGGGAAATGCTTCAGAAATAGCAGAGCAGGGATGACAAAGCAGATGAAAGAAAAATTGATGCTTCCCAAAAAGGCGATGAACGAGTTATAGCTTGGAATGATAATTGCTATTACAAAACAGAAAATGTTCACTCCAAACCTGACAATTAGTCGTCTTGTATAAGACTTCCTTCCTGTGGTGGGATCTGTCAGTATTTTCCGAAAGATCGTCCAATTTTCGATCAAACGAAGGATTGGGAACAATATAGATTGGACTCCAATGAAAATACCTACGACAAAGCCAAACTCAAGCACCAAGAAATATGTAGTCTTAGGCATACTGAGGAATAAAATTTCGTTAGCTTCATCTCCTAATGCCAGACTCCCTAGTACTCCACATAGGGTCGTAAGAGTCACCACGATCGCAAAGGAGACTCTGAAGACTTTCCAGAATGTGTTTTCCCTAATGGAATTTCTCACTTCCAGTAAGCAGCCCACGCCTTCGAAGTCATAAATGATAACTCCCAAGACCGAAAGCAAATGACTTGCGTCAAATTTCAAGAGCTGATTGGAAAAGCCCCCAGCCACTCCATTGTTGGCGAGCTGGCTGATCATTTCCCCTCCATATGACAACAAGAATAAAGCTTGAAGGAAGCATCCAATCATCATGGGAATAGCCAAGTGATGAATGTCAGTGATCATACTGGTGACAAGAATCATCACCAGAATTATTGCATAGACGTGCCATTCCTGGTCGCAAAAAAATGTCCACTTCAGCGAACAGGAAATTTGAGTTAAAAACTTTATTGAAAACACCAGACCTGCGATTGAAACTCCTAGTTGCATGAATAGAAAGTTAATTTCGCAGAATATTTGAGCTGCTCTGCCCAAGATCACTTTGTTGAGCTTGGGATAATCGAGCTTCTTGGTATCAAGTGTATCGCTGACTCGAAGAAGAGAAGCCATGCCAACATAATTCATCACTGCAGCGATTGCTAGAAGGATCAGACTTGGTCCCAGCCCAAGCAACGCGAAGTTGTAGGGTAGTACCAAGATGCCTGTGCCAATGTAGCTTTTAGTGAAAGTAGTACCTGCTCTGAAAGAGGTACTTTCGGTTTTAGTACCCGAAGCGAAAGATTCTGCAGGGGTATCGTCATCTTGATCAATAGAGGAGTCCCCGACATTTAGCTGAGCCGTCTCATCAGGCAACTCTTGGGTATCTGCGTAAAGGTTATTGCCGCTTTCTTTCATACAATGAAAATCAGGTTTCGCTTCGAATTAATTTTTTCGATGATGTGAGTTATAATCTTACTTGCGATCCGTTTCTTGGCTTATAATTAAAATAAAATCACATACTCGATCAGCATGTAAAAGTTATCTTTTTTCCAACTTTAAATTTGAGAGAGAAAATTACATAACTGAGTCGCATTTATGTGACTCTCATTGAGTCGATAGCATTCGTTGGAAGATTTCGTATTATGGAAAAAAAAACAGAACATCTTAAAACGATTTTGCATGACTAGTTAAACAGTTTTTTTCATTATCGGAGCGTTTTTTGACAATGTGAAGCCTCCGAAGAAGACGTATTCTGGTGAAAAAACAACAGTAGGCCCTAGGATTCTAAACTGATAATTTTATCTGTTATCACCTGCAAGCTTGCCAGAGGATGTATGTATATGTTTTTAGCGATGAGAACTCTTTTCCTCTCGCTATAAGTTAGTACGGTTAGTTTAGCGAGCTAAATCCACTACTTGGACCTAAAATAAACCTATTAAGATTCTATATTTCAGTTTGATTCCTTTTTTTTCTATTCACTCTTCTTACAATTGCTTACTCAGGGTCCTTAGCTGCTAAGAGAGTACTGGGCCCATGACTATTGATCGAAAAAGGAGCGTGTGTTTCTTTCTCTCAAAATTTTTATTTATTTGAAAAATTGAATGAACTTCTAATAATTTCTCTCTACAGAATATCCGTTAGCTTTCAATGTGAGTTTAATAACGATTTTAAGAAAAAAACTCAGCTAATATCGTTTTGACTTTCCTGATTAAATTTCAAACTTTCGAACCTTGGATCTGGATCCCTTTACTTCCTTCTGCTGGACTCTGAAGAACTTGCTCTTCTTCTCCTTCGACGCAAGTCGCTTTTCCTTAGACGCGTGTCTCTTTTCTTTCTGGGGTGGCTCAGGATTTTGAATCTCTTCCATTCTACGAGGACGGCTTCTCACTCGTTGCTCCTGACTTTCGCGTTCCTCTTGGCATTCTCGTGCTAGTCTCTCATCCTCTACTTGCGCAATTTCTTCTGGACTCATAGCTTTTGCGACTAAATTCGGATATGGGAAGCGAACTTCAAAGTCACCCAGTCCATTGTGTGAAAATATTGCATTACTCGCTGTCAAAGGACTTGTGGGAGAAAAGTATCCATTCAATGGATTTAGACTTTGATCATGGGATGCATCTTTCTGTGCTCCTTCGCTTGAGGGAAGTTCTATTCGATTTCTTTTCTTGTCTGAAGCATTTTGTTTGTTTTTGGAAGCATTCAGCTTATTCATGGAAATCACGAGAGATCGCGCCACCACAGAAACAATAAGATTTCGCATAATCTTGAATAAAAATCTGTTTTTGACTTTGCCCATTCTCTTTAGAAGAAAGATGGTTAAAAAGATCTTCACGAATGGCATGACGAACAGTTCTTGAACGATGGTCAACGAGAAATTTTTAGACCACGTTTTCGCTTCTTCCATAGAACTATTTGCGGCGATGACGATAATCGCGTAGATACAGAGACCCCAAACCACGATAGCTAGAATAATTCCCAAAGTTAAGCGTATCCTATGAGCCCTCTGAACTTTGCGTTTCAGTCTGATTTTATTGTTTTTCTTTGCGTCTGTAACGCTAGTTTTGGTCATTTTATTTAATTGTATTTGATTCTTTAAAAGCCTATGAAGGTAACTTTGGATGAAAAAATGATAAAAACTGAGTTTGATTACTTTTTTCTAGAGAACAGAGTCGCCAGAGTCATATTGATTGGAAAGACGGTCAGATAAGGTAATACCAAAATAACTACGAAAGCAACCATTTGGTTCTTCTTTTTTTCAATGTCATCCTCATCTTCCTATTGCAAAGCCATTCGTTACACCCTAAAACTCGAATAAAATTACCTCATCTGAAGATGAAGTAGTGGCTTTGTTAAATATCGAAGAAAATGCTCCGAGCAGTAGCAGCTTGAGATATATCAGAGTAAGCCTTACTTCTCGAGGGAACAATTTGTCTTCATAGAGATAGATCGACGTAAACTGATGTCCATACTATAAGTCAGGAAATTAAGTAAGAAAAAGGGCTAAATAGAGATATCATTACCCAGAAAGCTAACAGGACAACTTTGATTGGGTTCCCTTGTATCTTGAACCTCTTGAGAGAAATTTCGCCTTCTTTTGGTACTTTGTATTTCAATGTGGTTATTATGTCGAAATGGATCACCAAATGCGAAACTAAGAACCAAAGCGTTTCGAACATAAGCAGCCAGAACGCCCAAGAGCTGATGTAATCGTAGTTCAGGAGGGCTGACGCGTCCATAAGCTTCGCGAGATTTGAATTCGCAAACACGTTGAGGAATGCATTAGCAGCACCTAGCACGCTTAGGGATGCACAATCACAAATGAAATAAGTGGTTCCGTTCCACGTGTCTGACACAGGGGTACAACCTGTGAGGCATGCATCATAATTCTGAGGCGATCTCCCAGGATACCAGAGCTTCACAGAAAACCCTGTTGAGTATGAAGAATTTTTGAGAGTGTCCACCTCGTTCACAGAGATTGTAATTGACGGTGGCAAAGATGAATCTTGGTATTTCGGACATTTACTCAAGTCTGTTTTCCAGTATTGGAGCTGTAAATCGACGCTTACTCCTGCCGGAAGACCGGGGTTGGAGAACTGTGCTATCGTTGGAGGATTCTCTCCGAAAACAATCGTCAAATTAGAAGTACTCGTGACTCGTTTGGAACCGAGGTAGAGATTTGTCGAATTTAGAACGTACTGGTCATCACCTGCTTCTTTCCCATAGACTTGGAGAACACCCAGATTATTGATAATGTCTAGAGAACTGTTGAAGGTCTTTTGGGATGATTTTAAGGAGAAGAGACAATCGTTTTTGTTGATAAATGTCAAACAAGCATCGACAACTTGAAGTGCTGTCTGCAACTTCGCTGGATCGAAGACGTCAGTGGGACTTTTGTTCTCCATGTCGTATTTGACTAGTTCGTTTACAATTTCAATGGCAGAAGTAGCCATATCGTTTGTCATGAGATAAGGGTTGCTCACGACACTTAATATCCCATTGAGGTAGCTTTGCGTTCCTGTGGCATTCACTGTCAGACGCATACCGTAAAGTTGCGATTTGATGAAACTCAGAAGCTCCATAGCTGTTGAATTCAACTGTGATAAGCTATTTGTATCAAGAGAGCAGTTCGTTGTACTATAGCCTTTGTTGCAATTACATTTTTGAGCTTCATAATACTGATCAAATGAACAAGAACCATGCCCTGAGCATTCTGGACATCCTGTTGAAGCGACATTACTGCTTATATAAGAAGCCATCTCAGCGGCCTGACTTTCAATCAGTCTCGGGATATTCCGACTTTGAGTCGACGTGGTCGTGTAACCTAAATTCGAGTCGAAATAACTCGTGAAGTCCCCTAACGTGTTTACATACGAACACTTCACATTGACTGTATCAGTGATTAACGGGAAAGGGCAAAATTGCACACAGGTAATATCGTATCCGTTTCTATAGTACCCGCTCGCACATCCAATGCAGTCTTGTGTACCTCCGTACAGGCAGTCTGCGCAAGAGATATCACATCGTAAACATTGGAAACCCTCGATATAGAAACCCGTTATTTCGCTACATATTACCGAGCAACTACTATTATGCGGCATGAAGTAAAACCCTGAGTTGCAGGTTAGACAGTTCGTTGGCAAGTTACCCAGGCAGGTAAGACAGCTCGAATCGCATTTTCTGCAGTTCCCTCCGTCGATGAAGTAACCAATAGGATTACAGGTTCCGCAGGTTGAATCATCTTCTAACAAGTATGACCCAGGCATGCAAGTCAGACAATTGGTGCCGGCAGGCCCGTTGCAAGTGAGACAACTAACATCACATTTGGAGCAATTTAACCCATCAGGATAGTATTTGTTGAGGATACAATTTGAGCAAGAGGTATTTTCAGTTATGAAATACTGATTGCTTGATGGTACGTGACAAGCTTGACAATTTGTTTCGAGCGCGCCGATGCAGATTCTACAAGTGCTGGCGCAAGGACTACAATTTTCGCCATTTTTCCAGAAATCATCGAAATTGCAGTCCATGCAGGTGTTATTTGGCATGAGATATTTGTTGTCCCAGCATTTGCTACAATCATCTTCGTTTGGACCAGTACATCGCCGACAATCATCATGACAGTCCTTGCAACGGTAGAAATTCGCATCTCCCTCATCTCGCCAATACCCATCCGCGTCGCACTCCAAGCAAGTATGATTGGTTTCATAGAAATAAGGGTAAACGGAACTCAAGTAGCAACTTGTACAATCTTCCTCAGTAGTCCCTGTACAAGTTTTGCAGGTTGAATGGCAATCCTTACAATGAATGCCGTCTTGAAAATATCCATCAATTACACATTCGACACAACTATTATTTGTAGCATATAGAAAGAAGGTGGAATAGCAATCAGTGCAATTCATGTTTCCCGTACCAGTGCATCGCTTGCAAGAAGTGTGACATTTCTTGCAAGTGATACCGTCCTGAAATAACCCATCTTCATCACAGAGTATGCAGTTGCCGGTGCTGCTGCTGCCCTCCGAAAAATGGAAGTATCCTGATTTACATGTCAAACACTTGTCATCGTCTGTATCTATGCAGGTAAGACAGTTATCGGCGCATTTTACACAGTCTGGGCCTATAGGAGAGTACCCATCTTCAACGCAATCTGTACATGAATGATTCCCGAAAACAAGGTATTTGTTTGCCGGACAGGTTAAGCAATCGGTGGCAAAGTCGCCTGAGCAAGTTTCACAGTCAGAATTGCAAAGTTTGCAGTAAATTCCGTTTATATAATAATGTATCACGTCACAATCAACGCATGTATAGTTGTCGCTCGATATTTTTAGGCCAGTAGCACAACTTGTGCAATGTGCAGCGGTTCCTTCACAAGTTACGCAATTTGTGTCGCAATGACTGCAAAGTTGCCCATCTTCAAACATCCCAGGGGTATTGCATAGTACACAAGTGTCATCATCTAACAGCAGAAATTCTCCTGAATAACAAGCCGTACAGGTATTAATCGTATTGCTACATCTTCTGCAATTGGGGTCACACTGCGTGCAATTGGTACCTATAGGAGACCAACCATCAGCATCACAGGCTGTGCAAGAACGATCGCTTGACAAGAAGTACGTTGGTGTGGGAGTTGTTGGACAAGATTTACAATGATTATTTGAATCTCCATCACAAGTTTCACAGGTTATGTCACAAGGTCTACAGTAATTTCCGCTTATGTAATATTTTGGTACGTTACAGTTCACGCATGAATAGTTCTCGCTCGATATTTTTAGGCCAGTAGCACAACTTGTGCAATGTGTAGCGGTTCCTGAGCACGTTACGCAATTTGCGTCGCAGTGACTGCAATATACTCCGTTTTGAAACATCCCAGGGGTATTGCATAATACACAAGTGTTATCATCTAACAATAAATATAGACCTGAATAGCAAGCCGTACAGGTATTAATTGTATTGCTACATCTTTTGCAATTGGAGTTACATTCCACGCAATTAGTACCTATAGGAGACCAACCATCAGCATCGCAGGCTGTGCAAGAACGATCGCTTGGCAAGAAGTACGTTTGTGTGGGAGTTGTAGGACAAGATAGACAGTTCGTCTCGAGGTCTCCGTCACATGTTTCACAAGTCGAATGACAAGGTTTGCAGTAAGGGTCGTCTATGTAAAATTTTGGTACGTTACACGCGACGCAGACGTTGTCTGTGGTCCGAAGATATGTTCCCGCGTTGCAACTGGTACAGGTCGTAGCAGTTCCAGAACAAGTGGCACAAGAAGAATCACAGAGGGAACAGTACAACCCATTGATGAATTGGCCAGGCACATTACAGGCGACGCAAGTGTCGTCTGAGGCCCGAAGATACGTTCCCGCATTGCAACCGGTACAGGTCGTAGCAGTCCCTGAACAAGTGGCACAAGAAGAATCGCACGGGTTGCAGACATATGATCCAGTGTGGAAAGTCCCATCAGGACAACTCAGAAAACATGATCCACCCCATAGATAATAGCCGGTTGCACACGTTAAACATTGTCCAGCTGCTGGTCCTGAGCAAGTTAAACACTTTGAAATACAATCTATCTCGTTTATCTGAAGGTTTCGGATTGCCCACCGATAAGCCCCACCACCAGCATCATCTTCGATATCTTCGATGGCAAATTTCACAGTGGCAGTTAGAGCAGAATGATCAAAAAGCAAGCTTGGATTGAGCATGTATTCGAAATTGACTTCTCCATAGTCGTAAATAGAGTTTGAGTTGCAATCATTAACGCTGCCAAGCCCATTCAATGGAGCGGAAAGAACAACGTTTCCATCTACTTTGGCATTGAATTTCTCCGTAGGGAACCAGACATCTACAAAATACACTTGAAAACTTATTTGAAGTTGCTGATGCGTGCCCAAGGAGAATGTTCTTAAAATTGAGTCTGCTGCAGACAAAAGACCATAATAGTCTTGAGAAACGCAGTTAAAGAACGGAAAGGTATATCCTCCAATTGAGGGTCCCCAATTTGTGGGCGCATTGGATATCGCCATCCAATCATTGAGATCAATGACGGTCTGCATACGAACAACTAAAAATATTGAATGAAAAAACAAACAAAAAATCAATTACCATGCATAACGGTTGAAGCAAGCAGCAATGAGACGAAGAGCATATTCTTCGAAACAGAGAGTTTAATTATCTTCATTCAAGGAACAGTTTAGTGAGTTCAAACTGAACCCGATCTGGAAATAAATTTATGTAAAAAGGATTAACTCTGCGTTCAGAAATGAGTTTCTCATTTTGTGAAAAATAAACCATTGAAGGTTTCAACATCATCTTTTTCATCGCAATTTATCCAAGCGTCCAATCGAGCGTTATTTAGTGCTGAGAAAGAACTGAAAAATGACTATGCTAGCAAAATAGTTTTACAATGTCGATTTAGGAATAGGCAATATTCTCCAAAAGAGTTGGTTTAAGTTTTCTGAGTTAGACACTCTTGAAAATATTTTATGTATTGCTGTGATAGCGAATTTAGACATATAGAGATAGGACTCTCTTTCTAGCATACAATTAAATCTTCTCTGTTACCAAAAAAAGAGCCGTGACTTAGAAATTCAAAAGGCTGGGGTTATTTATATATTTAAAGTTCAGATCCTGAAGCAAGCATTTTAATCTGTCAGATAAGGTTGCTAAGAATCCGTGCCAAAAATTGCGCTGGGAACTCTTAAGATGCAAGTCAGGTACAGGTCTAAAGAGCTTTACAGAATCTCAGAAAAACAAATAATAAAGGATCACTAAGCAACGATTAGGAGAACCAGGGCGATATTGTGAACCTCTGCTGGAGCATATAACGGTATTAGAAATAAGCCTATAGAATCTGTATTAGAAGCTTTACAGAGAATTTAGTTATTGGCTGGATCTACCTTTGTGTATCGTTTTTTTTTTTTAAAAGGTGCCGACTAAATTCATCGATTAGTGCCTCAATTTTCTCTAAACTGAAGATTTCAATTTCATTTTCTCGCTTCTCTCGAACAGAAGTTAGATAAGTTAGGTGCAACTGCTTAATTAGTTTTATTGTCAGAGTATCCGAAATTATTTTGATTTTCACAAGCCCCACCAGAAAAACTTTCATTTGAAAAGTTCAGTGTGAGCTCACAATCTTTTGAGGCTTATGCTTGGGCCAGCTGGTTGAAAGAGTCCCAAAGGTATCCAACAATCACGGAAATTTCAATACCAGCGCAAGCTGAGTTTGCAAAATTAACAGTAGAAGAATACGCCACTTTGGATGAATCTACTTCTTAATTATGCTATAGGCTGTAGACAAGTGTACCATTGTTAATCACTGGGAGAAATCCCAACATATCTTATTCCAAAACTGTTATATTCCTTTCATTTGAATATTTTTTCCAGACAATTTAATCGCACTGTTTAACGTCTCTATCCGTTTTCAAATCATTTAGACAAATCCTACAAAGGGCTCTTAAACTAGCCCCTTTTTCAAACATCCTACTGTTCGCTCTGTTGCCATTACATAATGTTGCTCTCCAAAGTTCATTTCAATGACATCTGAGCATTTTATCAAACAGTGCTCATATTTCGAAAATACCATATTGACGAGTTAGATCAAATCTATTAAGAGTCCAGTATTTCTTATTCTAAAGTCTCGACTTCAGAATGATGCACCTACAATTTCGTCCAAGCAGTCGACACCTCTGAAGACACGTATTTATCGCTTTCCATGAAATCTGGCCTCGCTAGCTTCATTTACCAACCTTGAAATTTATTTAGCAGCGAAAACTTTTTTTTACAATTGGAAATACTCTTCCCACTGTAATATAAGAAACGTCAATAGATATATGTCTTTATAATTCTAAATTCTTTACCGAAAAAATACATTCAAAATGAAATCCATCGCTTTGCTCAGTCTCATCGTCCTTGTAGCTTTCACTTACGGAAAGATTGTTAATTCAACAGACGTCATCCGTTCTGATGAGATTTATTTTTCAAACCACATCAGATACTCGTACAACGTTCATTCCTCCTCAATGATTATCAGCTCGATAAACGTCACCAATTCCAACGCGATATACGAAAGCATAAACATTGCCTTCAGCAGTAACATCTTCAAATCATCCAACATCGACCATTCGAGTCAAATTACGGATTCTGTTGGAGTCTACAGCTCAAGTAATTTAGAAATACTCTTGAATTTGCTATATAAATCTCAAAGGTAATATTGATGGATCATACATGGTTACGAACGCTGATAGCATCGCCTTCTCTGATTACGTTGATAATTCACGTAATATATCACTTTCCGAGGTTTTTAATATGAAATTTTCTTTTAGATGAGGTTAGGCACTCGTCTCATGTGACTCACAGCAACCGAGTGTTTCACTCTTCTCACATCAGTGAGTCCAGCGAAATCGTGAACTGTACTAACATTACGAAAGCCTACAACATTTCAAACTGCAAGAATATCGCATCCGCTTCGAACATCAACTGTTTAACAGACCCAAATTTCAGTAGCTTTAAACACGAAGGAAAAAATCTGGATGAAATTATTATATCATCCATGTGAAGTCATAAATCTACCCTCCATCAGTTTGAATTCATGAATATGCATATATTTCTTTGAATATGTGTTCATTCTACAGAGATGACCATGACAAGAGACTTTAACTTGATGCCTAATGAGCAATCTTAGCTCGAGTACCTTGCAGCACATATCTAAGAATGAATGAAGAATTTCAGTAGAGAAACTGATTAGAACTCTAATATTTGTATCAAAAGCAATAATTTTAAAATCACGCAATGATAAACCTCTCAAAGCAACTCTTCTCAAAAGCAAGGCAGGCAGTCAGCACTGTGAGCTATCTGCTTCCGTACAGTATGACTCGCTTCAGTTCCACGCTTAGCCTTTACACTACTCCTGTTTCTAAGCCGATGTCAGTGCAGCAAAAAATAAATAAACCAAAACCAAAACAAAATCCAAATCCAAATCAACCGAAATCACCTATAAAAATTTTCCAAAGGATGATTGAAAGCTTACAATTTACTGAGAAATCTGCAAATGCTTTGATTGTCTTCTTCCAGAACGGGATTTTCGATAATCATTTTCGAGAGCATGCAATTAGCAGCTTGCGCACGCTGATGAATAAAATCAACGACTCGTTTAAAGCAACTCCAACAACAGACAAAGAAGCGGTTCAGGCAGAAACTCTGAGCAAAAGTAAACCAACAAATTACGTTGAGTTAGGATTTCAGTTACTTTGCTGACGTATTTTAGTCCGTTCTGCGCCGCTGAGGAGGAGGTTGTGAGCAAGCTACTCACTCACATCCTAGACAAGCAAATCGTTTTCAACAAAATAGCTGACTTTGGAAAGCTGTTACTCCTAGTAGAGGCCACGCTGAAAGAAAATGCAAACTCAAAGCAACTAAGGGAGTTATTTGATCGTCATTTGGCTCTTCTCACAGAAGCTATCACTCCAGGCTCAGTATTGATAGATGAAATAGCCACTTTTAAATAACTTATCGACATTTAGCAAACAGAGTTGGAGCAAGCTGTTAAAGTCCTAAAACATTGCGCAATATTGGATATTCGTGCTGAGGCAATCACGGCCGATATCCTCCCGAGTAATTATTTCTCTTTAATTCGTCATTAACTCTCTACAGAGCTCATGAATGCAGAAATTTTCACGAATTTAAATGCTTCGACTTTAGCAAACCTGACCTACGTTGCTTGCTGCTATGGTGAATTAGTCGAAACAGTTTATTGAGGCTAAATCTATATACTAGAAAATTTTTACAAGGAACATTCAGAGAAGTTCCACAAAGGAATCATGAAGGGACTGGATGAGATGGACCACACCCACTTAGCAGACGTGATCAGCGGTTTACATAAATTTTCAGAAAATTTCTCAGATACCAAATTTCCGCTTACTGATGCGAAGACCTTGTTGTCACATACGCTAGATTCGCTATACAACGCTGTTGGCTACGAATGGAAAGAGCATCAGGCTTGCTGCGTGACTTTCGCGTTTATGAAGGCGCTTTTATTTGATGATCATGAGGTCCAGGAGAAAAGCTTGAAATTTTTTGGCAGACACGCTAGTTCATTCAACTTTCATACTCTTACGGAGTTCTTCCAATACTTCAGTGCAATTGACTCACAGCTCCTCAGCGAAAAAGACAGAACTCAAGTTTTAACCCTCTTGGCTCATGCGACCGAGTTGGAAGCGCGCAAGGGACTTTTGACTAGTCGCAGTCAACAAAAATTTTTTGAAGAGCTTGCAGAAAATCTTCTGAGCTGTTGTATCGCTGAGATATATCACGAGCCTCTAATCGTAACAGCTGATTACATGCGCTTGGTTTAATATGCCGGAATAGGAGAAATCTATTATGTACTTCTCGATTCAAGATTTTCAACATTTTTCATGCAAGAACCTGAAGACACTGTTAACGGCATTGCATCAGATGGTAAGGTTGTGCCTTTGCTTTGCTAAGTGATTTTGACACAGCTGAACGAGAAAATAAGCCCAAATTTGTCCAAGTTAGTGTCGCTGTTGAGAGAGAGGGTAGAAGGCGAACTGCATAAAAGAGGCTGGTATGATAATTTTGAAAAGAAGAACAGCTTGGCTTACCACGCAGAAGTTGCAGAAGCGCTGAGCTTGATAGGTACTCATGAGTAGATGTAATTTATCTAATAGTATTCGGAAAAAGCGACCAAAGTTGAAACGCAAAAAAGAGTATTCACGTTCACGGTAGATATCCGAGCACAGTTCCCAAAAGAAACCGTGATTTATCAATGTCTCAGCCCTTCTGATCTGACGTAAATGATTAATAGTGTTTCTATGATGTACTGACGATTTTATAGTCTTTTCGACAAGAGAAGACGCGGAGATATAAAATTGATGATAAAGGTTCTCAAAGATCTTGGATTTGCGGTGAAGACTGTTACCTTAGAAGAGTGGATTAGCATAGAAAATAAAAATGAAGACGCTTTGACTTATTTAACGATTTAATTTCTGGACATGGTTACTACTCGTTGATTCGCAATAAAGTTTTCAATAATCCAATTGCTCGCATATACGTGCTGAAATGTTGTAGATATTTCTATGTTAAGAACTTGGAAGAGATCAAATAAGTCGAAATTAGCAGTAATATCACCTAGAGTCCTAAATAAATAAGAAAATCTGCCTTTCATCTCTGGCACAACATGCAGCAAGCAGGGATTCTACACCGATTGATTAGGTTAATATTTTGAGACATCATTGGGAGGAATGCAATTGAATTGGAGAAATAGAGGATACTCATGTCTTTTCAAATCTTTTTCCAAACTAAATAAAGAAGTTCCTTCTTCAGCTTTAGTTCTTCACTAAATTTCTTAAAGACCTCAAAATGATATCCAAAACGTGAGGATTCTCGGAGAAAAGTGGCAGAGTCTTCGCTCCCTCTCATCTTGACATTGGCTTTTATCTGGATATATTTGAACGTCCCACGAGGATCGAGGTCAATGCAAGGAATAAACTGAAACAGTTCGCTGAGAGTCTTTATGGACTTGGTGCTTTCCATCTTGAACAAAAAGGATTCTTCAAGTAATTTCAGAATAAATTCATCTTTATACCTGAGAAGAATTAATAAACTTAAAATCTAGTTGAGAACTCACTTAGTTTGAGTTCCTTTGATGATGTACATTAATTTAGATTACAACTTCTATGAAATAAAAAACACTGCTGCACCTAATGAAAAAATGAGGAGACATTAAACTAATATTCTTTTCGATAACTCTGGATAAATCCGCTAACAGAATCTAAATCATCGTTACTATTACGTTTCTTTTCCGTTTGATCTTGAGGAATTTCTTGCTGAGTTTGATTTAACTTGCTGCCTGTGAGTTCACCTTGAGTGCTGAGATTAGTGCTGGTATTGACTTCATTTGAAGTGCTTTGTTTTTGATTCGGAACGTGGCTTCCCTGAGAGTATCGATACATAGCAAGGTCAGATGGTAGAGAATCTACCTTTTGAGATTGGTATTGATCGTCAGAAAAACCCTGATTTACTTGATAAATTGGCTGATGATGACCCGATATCAGTTGACTGTCATTCTGATTTAGTTGTGCTTGATTTCCCACAGAGCTCAGACTGTAATTGTTAGGCGTTTGCCAGTTGAGCTGCTGCTGAGAGCCGTAATTATTGAAAATATTATTGTGAATGGTGTTGAAGTTAGTCGATACATTTTGCATTGGTGCAATTCGCATATCGGCAGTTCTCTGCACTCTCGCAATTGTATTGGGATCAACTTGAGGGTACGTATAACCTTGTACAGGCACACTGTAAGCAGCATTAAACGGAGCCATGCCGATAGGTATGTAGCTTTGTGGCAATTGATTGAAAATCGGAGCAACTTGTGTCGATGGGTTTATTACTAAAGGAAGATAGGGGCCGCTTTGAAACTCAGGAGTATAGCCCGCGGGGGCGAAAAACTGATTATTTAAAGACACATAGCCACCGCCAGCTGGCTGATGTTGCTGAACAAAATGATTCGCAGTGTAAACAGGCGGTTCTGTAACATAATAAATGGGTTGAGGTTGTATCACCATAGGCTGAACGTTCGTAGCTGTCATCCCAATATTTTGAAAATTTCCATGGGAAGTATTGTGGATTGAGTGAGAATACAAAGGAAGCTGAGCTGCTCCTCCTTCAGGTAAAGGAAAAGCTTGTTTTATTTGAGAATTTGCCGGGTCCATTGGATGGGTTAGCGTATTTTTGGCCTCTTCGAGGCGGTCAGGATTGTTTTTTGAGGGCTGTGGGTAGTCCGCTTTATCTAAATTAGAATCGAGTGCAAAATTGCCAGATTCTTTTTGTTGTTTGTTTTTTCCGCTACCAGTATTTACAGAGCTTTCGAAGAAAGAGATGTGAGAATCTTTCTCCACCCGTCGTCTTAATGGATTCAGAAACCTCTGCAAGCAAATCAAATAAGATTATAGTCAAATGACTCATGCATGATACCTTGCGTGTATTGATGAACCAATTTTCGATTTGTTTTTTCGTGAGCCCCGTCGTGGTGGAAAATGTCTCTTTGAGCTCTCCAGTTGGGTAGGGATGTTCGATGTTATTCAAAAACCAGGTTTTTAAAATACTAACTGCTTTCTTTGGTAGCTTAAATTTATCAGGGTGCCTGCTCTTGACTGATAATCCAGAATTTTTAGGTAAGTTATCGCTAAAAATTTCATCAAACCCTTCAATCAGCTGGTTATCTTGAATCGCAATTTGACCTTCTCCTTTAAATTCTGTTTCGCGGTCCTTTATTTTCTGAGATTCCGACGATTTCCTTCTTTTTGACCTCATATTAGGCTGTGGCTGCTGTTGCGATAAATTTGATGGCGGTAATGCTAATTCATCGACAGACTGTTGCTGAGTCAAAGGGTAGTAAGCGCGAGTTAATCAATCAAACGAAGCTACCACTATTTTTTCATGAACAGACTGTTTCGCCGTGCTTTTCGAGTCATTAACGAGCTTTTCTTCAAAATCTTTGATTTTTTCTCTAATCTCGAGAAGATCTCGTTGCAGTTCTTGTAAATTCAGCTCATATTGAGCAATATTAAGCTCTTCATCCTTGTTTGCTTCTTCGTCTTTTTTGATTACTTTGAAGCGATTTAGGATGCTCCTAACAGAAAAATTAGCAAGTGAGTTTTTTTTTTCGAAAACAGAAGATTAAAATAAAAAGATTAAATTGCACGATATTAAAATTTGAAAACACTTACTCCAGAATCGCATCTAAATCCAGGTCTGATGAATTAATACTGGGGTATTTATCCTTAAACAGAAATTTCACAAGAGTCTCAAACGCCTTAAGGCTGAGAATTCTGCGAAAGACCTGCTTGGAGATTGTCTCTGTGTAAGCCTTCACATCAACCAAATGGGTATCTCCATGATCTTCAACAATCGATTGCTCATTTTCTAGATTTAAAATAAGAAAAAGGGTGCCCTGCGTCATTGGTTACTCTTGGGAGATGGAATAAAGGTCCTATTGAAGATGGTTCTGTAAGTTATACTAAAAAGCAAATTGATATCTTCATCGTCAGAGCCTTTCCAGCGATTTCTTTCTGTGCCACGTTCAATGGTCACTGCACTTTTTTCCTTGAGGGTTACCTCTTCGGCTGTTTGAAAAATAAGAGATTATAAGAAATTTGAAAGGGAAATATTAAGAAAATTTCAAGAAAAAAGAGTGATAATGAGACTCAGGAAGAGATTTGAGGCCTGAGGTAGTTAGATAAAAGGAATTCGAGAGCTAACCTTGAGCATGCATTTGGACTTTCAGTCAGTTTGGGCACGTTGATTTATTTTGTCGAAAATAAGATTATATTGATTTCGGACTAAAGGACGATTGTGTGTTCCAAAATTTCATCGTACTGATCGAAAACTAATGAATGATGATTGATAATCAACGACTTTAATTACGGTCGTTTTAAGGTATCAATCAATCACCTCAGAAAAATGAATTTTATTAAAAGAATTTAGAAATCGAGCTCTGCCTTCCTGAGCGAAGGTTTTGCATCCGTTATTCTGTGGGTAGAATGCAACCTGACTCACTCCAGAGTAATAACAAGAAAAAAACTAAAACAGAGTCTGAGACAACATCTTCGCGAAGGTGATGCTACTTTTAAAGACTTAGCAGCAGTGGGGTATTTTGAGGTGTTTGATACTCGAGAAGTTTTTGATGAGGTAAGTAGAAATTATCAAGACAGGCTCCAGTCAATACAATTTTAATAGAAGACGCTTCGAATTTTTTAGAAAAAGAAATACTTACTCTATCAATATTTCAATCAAATTAATTTTTGATTAGTTTGATCAGCTACCTTCCGATAAGAGAAGAAGCAAATCCGAGAGGATGGATTAACAGAAACTCAATAAGGCTGAGTGCACCAAAATTTCAAGCAGAAATCTCTCTTCTGAACCCTATTTGGCCTTTTACGAGAAACATTATATGATAATATCAAAGCTTAGTAATAAAGCTCGATATATCAATGTGGCTTGTCTGTCTAATGGGAACTTGCTTCTAAAACCGCATTGCCGGTACTTTGAGAGAACTATGAATTAAAATCCAAGAATCTTGACAATATATTTAAATATAGAAAAATCAAAAGCTTTAAATAAAAAATCACACTAGGAGCGTCCACGATGTCTGAGATGTCAAAAAGAAATGCTCAGCCCCATAAAGAAAACGACTATGGCGTTTTTGTTTTTTCTTAGTTAGGATCATCAGAATTTGTTCAAGTAAGGATCTTGAACAAATCACCAGAAAAATGGCAAACGGGCATTTGCTTCCATATGAATTTGAGAGAATTACTTTCATAGCACTTAAAAAATATAGCATTTATTTTAGTTGTCAGCGAAAAAACTTCTACAAGGAGATGTTTCTTTTTCAGGCGAAGATTGATACAGCATCGTATACGGCCTGGAAGGATCTAAATATGCTAAACTGTCTGTCATGCTTAATTCTTTGCCTTCATCTGTTTGATTAACTTTGCTCTGCCGTTTAGTGGGCATCTCTGTAAGTTCCAAGGTTATTTGAATTGGGTTCGCCATATTATTTCTCGGTTCTTCTTCTTTCTGTTGAGAAATCCCCAGATGACTCTCATTATTCTTTTTCAATCGCCAGGACGTCGTCTTTTTCCGGTTTCGATAACCTTGTGCCAATCGCTTTGCTATGAGAACAGCTGCACTGAATTTGTTCTGTAAGTAAACAGTTTTATCCGTTAACCTTGGGGCTCTCCTGACAATAATTCCATATTCGTGTGCTGTTTCGGTGTTATTATGAACTTCTAAATTAATATCATATAGTACCTCCTGCAATTCATCATCAAGGAATTTCAATATCCTATAATTGATAGGATTCTGTGTCTCCTTAAATAAGTTCTGATAACTCTGCGAGAGACTCATAAATTTATTCATGTGATTAGATTTATACTTCCCTTGAGAGCCCTCCTCCTCATTATCTTCAAAAAGCTGAGCTTTCCTCTTTTTACGAAAAATTCTGGACTTTCTTCTGGGTTTTTTGATTTTTGTCTCCACAAGATTCAGTTTTTCTCCGGCAGAATTTGGCTTCTCCTCAAGCGACTTGGATTCTTCATTAGTTTCCATTTTAATTAATGGAGGACGAGAATACGAAAGCATCACTTCCTGCTCAGGTGTGAGTAACACTTTCTTTAATTTTTCTGCATGCTGTAAGCTCTTTATCAGATGCAATACATCTATATCTCTTGAAACCGTTTGAAACGCCCTTTCGACGAGTTTATCTTTCTCTCTACGCATGCAACAGAGCATTCCTAGTATAAAGTCTTTGAAATCATAATGAAGCTTTTTCTTTGTAGCTCCAGAAAAATGCAGTGAGAATCTTTCCAGTTTTTCAGAAAGACTCAGCGGTACCCTGCGAGTGTCCATTCTAGAGGGCGTGCGATTGATGGCATTTTGATCTCTTTTTCTCTTCCAACAGCATTGCTGTTTTCCTTTTTGGTGTTTTTCTGGAATATCAAATTCATAGAGTTCATTCGCTACGTCAACTAAATAGGCCTTTCTGGTGTACAGTGTAACCAAAATGCCAAATACACCAAGTAAGAGACTATAAATACCGCCGATCGAGGATAATCCTGTCACTACTTTCGTATACGTTCGTGTTGTAGTGTATAAGTAGTTGCTCCTTTTTATCAGTAGACTCATTAATAAAAAAGTCTCGCTGTCCACACGTTCTAAGGGTTCTATATTGACACGCTGCTCTGTGAGGTCTATCTGGTACGTGGTCTGCGTGTTCTTGTTCCTGCCACCCACCCACAAATCATCATCATCGATAATATCCTGCTGATTGATAAGTATCTCCGCTCCAACAGTGGTTACATTAGGGATAGTCGACCAATAAGTTTCATGGATGAACCGCGAGACTGGATTTGTGTAATTAGAAGTTGTGATTATTGTATTTGAAAAGAAGAGCTGTAGTTGAATGTTTTTTCCATTCACTGCTTTGGCGATATTTTCGGGTGATTGACATATTATATCAGGCTGTCTGGAGTCATTTTTGCATGATGTGGCATTTATCAGCAAAAAATCGAATTGATCGTTCAAAAAGGTGCCTTGGATAGCATAAGAATCGACGGTCGGGCACAAAGCCGTACTCAATCCCAATGTATCATATTCAAGTTCAAACCCTTTCATGTATTCTTTGTCGCATTTTTTCAAAGGGATAGTCTGGCCTTTGAAAGTGCGAGTCGAATCAGGATTTCTTGTTATTTTTACCAAAGTCAGAGTAAAAGAAACGTACGACCGTGACAAATTGTAAAAAGGATCTTGGACTTTTAACGCAAACACGAAATTTGAAGAGTTTAAGCCAAGATCTCCAGGGAACCGGTTATACTCCTTCTGCATGACGACTTGAGGAGTCTGATGATCAAAGATACCGGTGAGGACGGCTATGGCTTGAGCTAATGTGATTCCAATGAGCGCGAGAGTGAAGAAAGCACCGGTGGCTGTGCGATATTTGTTCGATGACTTGAGATAAAGATGTACGTTGCTTGGAAAGATATCCAACGTGGACAGTAATTTGATGAGCATAGTAGTAAAATAACCTGTAGCTTCAGGAAATGATTAAATTAAATTTAATTGGTGCGCTATATCATTTGGAGAATATTCAAGAAGGGAAATTCGGTTTTTCTGAGGAACTTTGGAGCAGCAAAGGAGAGTGCAGTAGTTCTGTCATGAATGTGTTATCTCCAAGATCACCCGGCTAATAATTAACTTTCTTCGTATTCGAAATACATATACCAGCACAACCAGCCACTATCTATGCAGAATGAGAAATCATCATCAAAGGTATCTTCGAGCGAGTATCATCGTGCTCCAGACTATACCTATCGACTAGAAGGAATTTCAGAGATATAAACTCGGGGCTTCTGTTTGTTAGGAAGGTCTGTTAGCTCAATATTAATTTAGGTTAGGTTTAACAGTTCAATATTTGTTTTTCCGGTGTCATTATGCTAATAAAGCCCTAACTTTGCTATTTGCACATGCTTTTTTATCACACAGGCTCTAATGAATGTGTTGGCCTATTTCACTATGAGCTTCAAGAGATAATTTCTTTTTCAAAAGATTAGATGTTCGTAAGATTGTTACACTCAACCAATTTTTCACCTAAATATTGTTTCTTGAAAAAAGTTAAAATCATGTGATTTTGGAACATGCAGCAGATTCATAAAGTGATTACAGTTCAGTTGCTGCTCATGACTATAACTCAATGGCAGCAGAAAGTCTAAGAACTGTAAATCGTGTTGACTTATCATAACTTTTAAACACTCATTCAACTTTTTCCTTCTCTGCTTCATAAGAAAGTGCAAACCTAGCCAGGAAAAAAGTTAGAATTTATTGAAACTTGAAACAATTACTCTTCTTTTGGCTTTGTTTGAAGTCGAGTTAGATACTTCCAACTAAACGAAAGCAGGAAGATCTCAAAGAGCCATCCCAATATTACAAGCAAATTGAAATTCACATTCTCCAGGAGGAATAAACTCACCATTGAAATTCCGCTATAGCTTAAATTATTTGCCGAAATCGCAAACGTTATGAAAGTGCCAAGCGCTTTCTATAGATTGATTCCAATGAAATATTAGTGGAAAACAATTCAGAGATACTTCATCAGCAACTTTGTTAACGAAAGAAAAGTACAGCAGATCTCTAGAATTTTCTTGCACTGCTTGGATTAGACAGCTTGAGAAAACTAACATGATTGCGGAGTTGAGATTGATGCTCGCATCGAACGTGTGCAAGAGGTAGTAAAGGATCCCTTGCTAGTTCGTTAATTAACAAAATTAACAGCTGAAAAATTTATTTTAGATACCTCGACAAAACGGAACGCAATTATGATCACCAGGGCTGAAAGCTGCTTGTTTACAGGAACAAATTTATTAACAACGAAAGCCACGAGGAAGGTGACTAAGAACATGCAACTCTGAATCATCGTAAATGTTTCTTTTGGAAATCCCTGGTCACGATTTACATTACCATGAAAACTTTCATTTATACCTTTTGGATGAGATTGATCTGAGAAGCTTCATCAAGAGGTCCGAACCCGAGCCTCCAGATGGAAATAAATGCTACGAGTAGTAAGAGATTCTTATTTTTGTAAAATCCTTTCAGCTATTTAATGAGAGTATAACGAAGGTAAATTCCAGAGAGTTGTTACCTGTTTAAACACCATGAAGGTAGAGGTGAAATGCTCGCCTTTTTCTTCAGTTTCCTTTACAAAAAATTGTATCCATACTGTGATGAGGATAAAAGCAGCTCCGAGATAATAGCAGTAAGCAGACAGCGTTAGTAGAGGAGCCTAACAGTAAATAATGGGAGGAGTAGCTACTGAGGAGCGCTTACCTCTTGAGGTTTTGAGAAAATCCATTCATTGCAAAATTTGACTGAGTTGAACTGGATTACCATATTCGTGCCTATGATCCAGCCCAGGTTATCTCCTAAAAACCTTTTGCAGAGACTAAATTGCCAATTTATTACCTAAATGCTGTGCAGAAGCTCCAAACGAGGCTTTTTCATCTGGGAAAAGGTGAGCGACCCAAGCATCAAGTGCGACATCCTATCCAAGTTGAGAATTGAACATCTATCCTTATTGTGTATCAATTACCTGAACCGCGAGGAGAGTTATAATACTAACTCCGACTACCGTCAACAAGCCGTAATTTAAATCTCTGATAAGGTCTTCGATAAAAGGGGCAATCCCAAATAGAATGAGTGAGATCTAACTCATTGGATTAAAGCAGATAGAGCAGAGAGATACAATATATTGGGTTGGTATGACATAAGTCTTCCTTCTTCCGAATTTTGAAATGTAGTGCTATTTTCGTGAGCATTGGGAAATGAAATAGTAGAATACTGTGTCTAGTAAAGGCGCGAGAAGGAATTTGCAGGAGAAAGGAAGGCCAATCATCGAAAGAGTTCCTAATTCGGCATAGGTCGCCCCTTTTTCGATAAGTAACAATGAAATCACTTTCACAAAGAGTCCGAAGATAATGCACTTAAAATCATGAGTTGGAGACTCTTCTCATAATTTACTTGAATAAAGTAGAGCACAGCGAAAGTCACGAAATTAAACTTATCTTGGGCGGTTAGAGTTCTGAGTTATGTGTGTTATAGAGACATTCCAAGGTAAAGAATACATTTTTTTGGCGTTTTGTGAGGTGCTTGGGCTATGATCATGCAGAGTCATTTTTTTTATACGTGTCAATTAAAGAAAATGATTATAATTTTGAATTGTGCATGCATTTAATTTTCAGAATTTCCAATTTGAATGTTGTAATCTATTCCACTTGAAATAGACTAGTTTTTGTGGTGAGTATAAGAATAGGCTGGATGCCTATGATAATACTCAAAAAATAGATTCATTGGCTATCATTATTGAATCCTCCACAGACTTGCTATCACATCCTCACCGAAAAGTAAGATCATTTTATCTCGTTACCTCTGCAACCTTTTCTCTCACTCTCTCTCAATTGTAAACGCACTGGTATCTATCACATTTTCACCTTCCATAGTTGTCTATTGGCTCACATCAACATCAAATAGAAAATATTTATTGCCGAAATATGATAGTATGTATCAAACTACATTCACGATATATTGAAAAAAATCCAAACTTTGAGAAGCCGTAAATTTTGCCTCCATACACCAAGAAACGCGATTAACATTTCCTTTATAACAGTTATTACATTTAAACTAACTCGTAATTCTCTTCTAACCGAGCTCCATCTTCTTAGAAAAATATTTCATTTCTCGCCGTTGATCTCGAGACTGGTTTTGTTGAAATCCAACGGTTCCGCGTCGAATGCGGCGATTTGATACTATAAAACGTTCCTGACATCGTCTGGTTCGTGTTATCCATGACTTTCGCGGACATATTCCCAAGACTCAATTGCTGTCGATGACGCCGTCCTGGCAATAGCCCTGGATTCTGTGGCTCAATGTAAAACGCGCCTCCTTTACCCCACTCCTTAGAATTCATTATCGACAAGTTGAATTCATCGATCGTCGTCTTCTTTAACGTTTCATCAGCAACAACTCCTCTCGGCGGTTCCTTCTTCTCTGGAAGCTTAATCTTAATGCTTTCACCTTCTGCCTGCTTCAAAAGAGACTCTAGCAACCTCGATGAATGAACTTTCATAGGTTTTTTGGAATTGTCTTCACGCGGTGCAGACTGCTCAAATCTCGAAAAACCGATTTCTCTGTTCATAGGAGTTCTCGCGTCGTACCCTTTTCCTTTAGGAGTTGCTGACGCCATATCTGACATAGTATTTTCGAGCTTCATAACAGAATTCCTATGCGTGTTTCCAGTCTTCATTAGGTTCTCATAGTCATTTCGGGTTATTTTTCCCCAGCTCGTCCCTGTAGAGTACAGCGAAGGGAGCGTGGCTGTCGCATTTAGACCAGAAAACGCAAAACCTTTCTTCGTTCTGCCGTTATCTTTCAACAAGACACCAGCTTTCGGCTCAAAATGTTCATATATAGCTGGTGCCGGGTAATTTAGTATAGCTGCATCTGGATTGAAAGACTGTTTAAATGATTGGACGAGCTGCTTGGCTTGCAATATTCCTACAAGACGACGTTTCGGGGTCTTATCCTCTTGAGTGCTCCCTGCATTACTAATTCTATGACTATTAAGAAGTATTAATCTTGATTGTCTTTCATGGAGACGTTACGTCGCAGAGAAATTGGTTGGCGGCAGTTTCTCTGGGTTCAATGGAGTGCATAGCAGCATTTTACCGTCAAAATCGTAAGTGAATGTCTTCTTTCTAATCTCATTTTGTGATTTTTGGAATTTCATTCTTTCCAGATTGGCCTGATCTTCTTCCAGTTTTTGTTTCATCAGTTCAGATTGGATTTTTTGCAGTTTTGATTCTTTTTCGTTTCGCATTATCTCTTTAATGAGTAAAAATTAGATCTCCCGAATGAATGGCAATTGACTACCTTCGTTTTTCTCGACCTCTTCTTCAACGTAGAGGTTGACTGGCACAGGCAGAGAATTAGCATCAATTTGCTTAATAAGCGAGAAAAGGTCAATGGAACTTCTAGAGCACAAAATAAATACCAATAGATGCTGCTTTGCCTTTTCAACAGCCTTTTCCACGGATTTCGCCACACTGAAATTAATTTCTTGGCTTCGTTCTGGTAGTTTGTGGTCAACGACTATGAAAGTATTGAATGAGCTGCTTTTTGTATAAAATACCTGGGTCAATTTCGTTTTTCTTATGCGCCAACAGCTGATACCTGCCCCAGTTATCTTCTCTGGTAAGTTCCTATAGCCAATGATTAGCTTAAATCAATAATACAAGTTTTGCTTACAGGTTCTTCATCAGGTATTACGATTTTCGGTTCGGCGCCGATTTCATTCAGTTCGATGATGACGACTCTTTCTAGTAAACCTGTAACAAAGGCTTTGGAGACGGTAGGGAGTCGTGCTCGCAATATTCGGTCTTCGATCTCGATGCCGACTTGAGAAAGCAATTGGCTTACAATCTCCGCAGCGATTGCTGTTGAGTTATTGAAGGTTAGACCGAAAAATTGTGCGTCAGCTCCTGCATAGAGCTCATGAAGTTGAAGGGGCTGTAGTTCTGAATCATTTGCTTCTTCTGGACGGGGGCTTTCAAGCAATAAGCTCATTGATAGAATTTAACTAAAGTGGTGAAAAGCCCTGGTGTTGCAATAAATAAAGGAATTATAACTGATAAAATAATTGATATTTATTCGAGAGAGAATTTGTGAGGTTTCCAAACAACTAAGAGACGTCCACAGCAGCGTACTGAGGATCTTGGCAGTTCCCATAAAATAATGTGAGTGGCGACTAAAACTTAGAAGCAAATAATAGATTAGAGAAGTCGGGTCGTGTGAAAAGAATTATCCAAAAGAAGCCAATCGGGTAGATGATTTCATTGCATGACAACGAATCGAATATGTCAAAAGAGGACTCGGGATTGGTTGGTGAACTGAATAAATGTGCTTTGAAATTTTAATTCACAGATAGCCTTTCTACCAATAGATCAGATGGTCAAATTATTGGATCGCAGCTCTGCCATTCTTCTCCCAAATGTTCTTAAGCCGATCCTCGGCAAGAAATAAGATGATCTTTACGCATCAGCAGCAGGAACTTGCAAACTAAAAATAGCATGAATGACTTAACCCAAGGAACCCAAACTAGCATTGAAATTTCTGAGAGATCACGAGCTACCTACCAGAGGCAGACTACTATGAGCAAAACTGAAATAATAATAGTGTTATTTAAGTGATTCTTTCAAGAATCAAGAGCCAAATGGAAATTGAATAAAGTCTCTCGTTCTCATAAAAAATTAAAAACCAACATAGAAAATAATATGCAAAAAGATCTCCTTTGCCTTGCCAAACTCTCTGATGAGCAGTATTTCACATTTCCGGGCTCTGATATAGTTTTGGGGCGTGATTCGCTGAGACGTGAGTATAATACGAACAATTTTGTTAATTGCATATCTTACGTCATTATCATAATATCAAAAAATAAAAAATGAAAACCTCGTCGCTTGAACTATACGTCGACCCTATCTCTCAGCCAGTCAGAGCTGTCATGGCTTTCTGCGAATTTAATAAGATCCCTGCCACTCTGAAGCCAATGCGCATCTTCAGAGGAGATACTTTCTCAGAAGAGTTCAGAAAAATCAACCCTTCCGGTTTATTACCATTTCTCAAGGACGGTGACTTAGGTCTGATTGAAAGTCATGCGATAATGCGATACCTCGCAAGTACTCAGAAAGTTGACGATCATTGGTACCCTGCCGACCCAAAAATACGTGCGAAAGTCGATCAATACCTCGATTGGCATCATTTAAACACCAGAACCGCAGCGAATTGGCTTAGAGCAAAGAACAATATCCCAGGGCAGGGCGGACTTCGAACTTACGATGAAGAGGTAGAAAAGAAGTTGTTGGATGCTACCCTTAATCACATTGAGAACGAATTCTTATCAAAGACTGAATTCATCGCGACCGATGGAAAGCCTTCAATCGCAGATCTCAGCGCTGCTTGTGAGTTGATTCAGCTTGAATTGGCAAGCTTCGATTTTGGGAAATATCCAAAGATTGGCAGATGGCTCTGCAAGCTCTTCCAAATGGAGCCAATGCAGAAGGCACACAAAGAATTCTACATCTGGGTGGGTAAAATTAAAGCTAAGCCAAAACTGTAAGTTAGATTAGTCGTGCTCTGTACTCAATATACTAGATAATGATAATCATATAATGGATCTTTATTATTTATTATTGAGTGATACGTCTCGTTGAAATATCTACATAATTATGGTGAGAGAATGTCTTAGTCGTGTTTGTTGCTTCAATCTGAAAGATTTGCTGAATCGATTACAACATTTTATATTGATAGAAAACTGTTAAAAGTAAAAAGTCAAGTAAACTTGATAGCTATTCCTAACTGTGTTTAGTGTGTTTAGTAGTTCCTCCAATCATTTATTGGAGCTATTTCTCTTTCTCTTGGCTGTCACGCCGAAAGAAACAATATCCTCCTCCTTGTTTAGGAGATTTCTCCGCTTTATGAGATAATGACTATTTCCACACAATTCAATTTCCAAAAGAAAAAACAGAAAATGAACCAAACCGTATGTGAATAAACATAAATAGACTTAATCAAAAAGGTAAAGAATAACATGAAAAGTCTAAAAAATTAATGTTTCCTACTATTTACAAGGAAATATAGCCTAAATAATTTGGAAAAAACTAAAATGAGCAAAATGATAAAACTGTATTTACACACAGTTATCCGAACTGATCAAACTAGGAGTATTAGTTTTTCCGAAATACGTACAAGCAGCTTCCAACAATCAGCGAGCCTCCTGCCAACGTCAGCAACGAAGGCAATTCTCGGAAAAGAATGATATCAAACAACAAGGAAAAAATGAGGAGCGAGTAAGATATTATTCCCACAATGCTCGGAGGTTCGTGCTGAAGGGCTAAAGCGTTAAAGTAAATCGCACCAAGCGTACAGAGAGCGAAGATAACTATCCAGAAGTAATCTTTTGTGCTGAAAGGCTGAAGGGTCTCAATGAACAAATAGTACAGTGCATAAAAAACAAACATTACAAAATTTGCTTGGAATGGTACCGTTAACCCATGGGACGTCATCTTCGAAGCTCGTATTGAGATCTGAGCCCCGGCATTCAACACCGCTGCCAACAATGCGCAGAGAGCAGCCGTCGTTCTTGAAAGCCCTTGCTGCGAATCAGCGCCAACTGCCTCTTCCCCTTGAGAACCGAATAATATTGGAGGTCTTGCAACTAGTATTACTCCCACAAAACTGGTGACGCCGAGAAATTGCTGGATTGGAGGGTATCGTTCTCCTAGTATTATCGCAGCGAATATTCCATTAAAAATCCCGCTGGTTGAGAATATCGTAGATGATTCACTTAAAGGGAGGTAAGGTACTGCAATAAATAGGAAAGTGGAAAAAGCTGTAATTAATGCACCAGTTCTGAAATTGTTTTTGTTGAAACCAGCCCAGAACTCATTCATTTGTTTATTAGCAACGAAATACAAGAACACGATGACCAGTATGATCGGTGTACGAGCAAATAATATCTGTGAAGCTGGAATATGAAGCAGTTGTTTCCGAATTGCATTCATTGCAACTGAAAAGAAGCAGGAAAGTAACTGATAACCAATTCCGATTCTGCTGAGAAATGCGGAAGTTTTGTGAGATTGAGGAGTAGTAGACTTCGCTGGACTGAGTCTGAGTTTTTGAGACGAGCCGAGCAGAGCGAGTTCGATGTCTTTTGACTCGTATAAATCGTGAATTCCCATAATTCTGACAACAAAAAAATTTTTGTTTAAGATGTACTGTTGAATATTAATTCTGTAAAATTTTCTGGAATGATGGCGTTTCATATAGAATTCTTCATTAATTTAATTACAGTTAATTTGTTTCAATATACCTCACGAATTTGATCGCATAATTTTTTTTTGAAGGCAATCAAAACTTGATTTGTGTATTTGAGGTCATTGGGTGCAAGAACGGTGATAATTTTTTCAATGACTCTATTTGTCTAAAATAAAGCTTTTTCTTATAGAGATTTTTTAGAAATCACTTCCATTTTACTTAGTATCTCCCAAAACTTTGTATGAAAACATTTTCTGACAGCTCCTAAAAGTGAGAGGTATTTTAATAGCTGACGTCATCTTCGAGGTTGCTCTTGAATGGTTGCCCTTTTAGCGTTTGAGTAGTCGAAACGCTGAATAACTCCTCAAGCTGACTATAATTTGTCATCAATTACGAAAATTTTGATGATTTATCGCATTGCCTCTAAAAAGGACGAAAAATGAACTTCAAGTTGTACCAAATTGTAAAATCAGATCTCTTGCTTGAAATGTACTTAACAGACTTTCGTAATTTTACTGAATTCGAGATCGAAGATTTAGAACTAATGAAATAGTGTTTTCTCTTCCAGTAATGTATCGAACAATTTACAAATTTAAGTAACTGCAATGTTCTTTTTTTCAGTTAGATCAGGGACCAGGAAGATATTTCAACAAATATTTCTTCTTCAATTTCGAAATGCCCAATCTAAATCCGATTGATAATAACACCACCTTCTTTAGCGTGAGGGTTTATCATAGTGAGAGATTTCATTTAACTAGGAGCAATGTTGAATGACGCCAATCTAGAATATCTCGTGAAACAAAATTAATGAAGGAATATTATCAAATGCTACTCCACTATATAATATATCGGCATAACTCAATCCAAATAATCATTCTAGAATTTTTATCCCGTTCTAATTGGAATCAGGCTCGTTAAAAAAATGATAAGAATTTAGCACAGGTCATACGCGAGATTTTAATCAAACATCGTGGCCTTGCAAACAAAAGGAGCCTATCATGTGTGAATTTTGGCATATCTTCTGTTTCAGCGAATTGTCCAAAAATGTGGTCAATTTGTATAAAAACGAAATTTTCAAATACTAAAAAAAAATTATGCTTAAAATTCGCAGCTCTTGAGGTCGAAGCAGTTGAAACCTCTTTCCAACCCTATTCCAATTTAATGAAAAGCAGCATATTATTATATGGATTGATACAGCAAATTCGTGCTTTCATGTTCTCAATTACCACGTTTAAGGCAATTCATAATTCTTCACTGAAAACTTCTTAATCTTAGTGGGCTTTCTAATAATTTGAGGGATTTACCTGAGGAAGAGTATTCAAATTGTTTTTGGAAGAAGGGCTGCTAACTTTTACATCACAGAGTTTAAAAAAAACTAAATTAGTGAGAAGCAACTCTTTGACGAAAAAAATTGAAAAAAATTCCATTCTAATGAAAATCATCACAGTAAAGGCATGATTCAACTGCTTGAATATGAAATCACTCGAGTTTTAAAAAAACTTAGTTTCTTTCTAAATGTTGGTTTAAAAGATGATAATTAATATATATTATTATAATTTTAAATTTCCTTGAAAGTTCAGAACAAGTTCGTTGTATTTCGCAGTTTCTCCTTCAATTTTTGTAAACTTTATCGCATAAAGTTTCTCCACGGACGCGACAAATCGAATTTCAACGTCCAATTTAATATCCTCTTTTTCACATCTAAAACTGTACTTTGTTAACTAATTCCCAAAATTCTCTTATTTAATAAAAAACGAGTTAGAAATACCGGCTCAGACGTTATCTTCAAAAGTTTGATAACCCTAGAAACCTCTTTAGCAAGCGCCTTAGATGTTCTTCCAGACAAACATTCCAAATGAAACGGCCCTTTATACGCCTTCATTTCTAAATAAATTGCCAAAGTTAATTCATCTAGGAATGGTAGAGGATTTTACTTTTGCTTAAAGTTTTCGTTGGTGAGGCAACTCCGCCTGAAATGCTTTGCTCAACCTCCAATGGGTTCTTCACTAATCCAGAGGTTGGTTCTGAAGTTTCAGATTTTACATTTCTGGGAGATACTAGTGCTTTTATTGTTGTAGAATCTGCAGCCAGATCGTTTGCTGCAGGCTTTGATGATTTAAGTGCAGTCGAGGGCTTTCCTTCTTTTGGATTTAGTGATTTAGTTTTCGATCGAGATCTATTAGCATCGCTATTTGTATCGTTTATTATCAAGCACATCAATTAAATATTTACGAGGGTGTGATCTCTGAAGAACGAAGCGATACGATCTTCGAAGGAGTGCTTGAACCAAGCAGTCTAGTGCCAACTTTTCCGTCCTTCAGCGAATTTCGATTTGGATTCAATTTCTCTAATGTAAAAGAAGATTAGCATTGCGAGTAAACTGAATCATTATTAACTCTTTGGAGATCCTGGTTGGCCCAGCAAATCGACAAGATTCCCATCTTTCGTAATTGTATGTGAGCCATATACATTTCTGTCAGTCTCTGGACGACTGCTGCTTGACAAAGTCTTCTCAGCATCGAGACTCGGACGACCTGAAGGAGTAGCCACCTGCCTTTTTTGCTCTTTGCTTGAGTTCGGTTTCGCTTTCTCTTGACGAGGAGTATTTCTTTCTAATCGAACACTATGTTAAATATACAACAGTTTTAATAAAAATGTTGAGATGAGCGATACGATACATACCTTTCAATAGCTACGCCAATAGGACTTTTCAGCTTTGAAGGGTCAACGCCTTTTGCAGCACTCAGATTTTTTGAAGTTGATTTTAATGTTTCACGCAACAACGCTCCTTCAGGTTTGACGATTTGTGATTCCACATTATTTCCTTTTTCAGTTGAAATTTTCTTAGGGGCCGGCCTGCAGGCTTTCCGCTTTCTTGCCTCTCCAGCTGTGTTAGGTTTCATTGCAATTTCATTCTTATCGCTAGTCTTGGGGCCACGATCTGATTTTTGGCTTAACTTTTCTTGTTCAGCAGAAGAAGATCCACTATCCTCTATTCTAAAATATTCATACCAGTTAGCCCTTAGCAGCATACACACTGATTTTTTTTTACTTTGGGGCAAGCTCCTTACCCACAGACGCTGACTTGCGAATCCCTTTGTTCGTACTTGATGCTCTTTTTTGTGTATTCGGTCGAATCTTTCTCCATAAAGAATCCTCGATTATCTGAGAGCTATTGAGATCTACTTTCCCCTTTAAGCTCCCTAAGCTTTTGACTGGAAAATTGATTTTTTTTGAGGAGCCCTGAACCGGTGATTTCCCGCCTTCTCTGCTATACTTCTGATGAAGCAAGTGATACCTGTTAAGGACATATCGATATATGTTAACAAATTTGGATATTCAACATGATTATCATTACGTTGCAGTATAATGATTGTGTTTGCCTCTAAGTATATATTGCTTGACCGTTTCGACGTCAAATCCAAAATCTTTAACAGACTCCAAGACACTCACATTTATCTAACAAACGCACATCATAAGCTCAATTCCAGGTAAAAATTAGTTACTGAAGAGCTGCTCTTGGGGTCCTCGGCAGAATCTGCGCACTGCTGAAGCCATGGATGAGCAGCTACCTCATCAAGATTCAAACGTGCTTCGGCATCAGAATTTAAAAGTCCTCGGATAAGGTCTCGTGCCTTTCCAGATACAAATTTCGGGATGGTAAAATCTCCATTGATAATTTTTTTATAAAGGACGATAGGGTTAGGATCTTCAAAGGGCAAATATCCGCAAAGTAAAGCATAAAGCGTGATTCCCAAAGACCAGACATCCACCTTCATCGGACTGTAATCCTTTCCTGCGACCATTTCTGGAGCCGCGTAACAAGGAGACCCACAGGCCGTTTTGAGTGTCTGATTGGTTTTATAAGTGCAACTCAAGCCAAAGTCAACAATTTTGATGTTTTTGTTGTTATCCAGCAAGAGGTTCTCTGGTTTTAAGTCTCTATTACCAGCCATGAGCACAAAAAAGCTCAGTTTCATTGATCTACCTATGCACGATGCCATGCTTGTGAAGATATCTGACTCCCGCTATAATCTGCTGAAAGAACCTGCAAGCCTCTTTCTCATCCAATCTATTTTCAGTGGTATTGTTAGTTTCTCTCATGCATTACGAGGGAAAGCCTACTTGCTTTTCTCAACGACGTAATCAAAGAGTTCTCCGCCATTAGCGTATTCCATTATTAAAAACAACTGATCAGGTGCCTCAATAATCTTTTTCATTGGCTACTTTAAAAAAAGTGCAGGATATCTCTTACTTCATAAAGCTGAATGATATGAGGATGACGAATCCTACGAAGGATATGAATTTCTCTTGCAACGCGTTCAATTTCAGCGACTTCCACGATTCTGCTCTTCTCCAAAATTTTTACAGCGATCTATAAGACAAACCAGGTCAATTGCATTCCAACATTGCAGTAAGAAGTGGGATCTATGTAATGAGATATGGATTTGAACATACCTTTTCTTCTGTGAGGATATGAGTACCAAGTTTCACTTTTCCAAACGTTCCTTCACCAATATTTTTTCCTAAGGACACTATAAGCACGGTTTCTTGGGCAGTTTGATACCAAGAGAGTAATTTCCAATTGTAGTAGGCTCTTCATTTGCTAGGGCGATCTCAGTACTCATTTGTGGTAAATGCGACCTTGGTCCAATTACAGTATTAAACTATATAATTTGCTGTTGAGCTTAATTAAGATCAATGTGACTGTTCTTATTTTTTATTAACAAGGCTTTTCTATTTGAATTTGAATCAATACCTCGCGAAATAAGGTATCCATCGATGCTAATAGCACACGCGATCATATTCCTTGTGTATATTCTGGATTCGCGGGCTTTCCTATTGCCTTTGTTGAGTTTATTTATTTCTAGAAGTGTTAATAAAACTACCGCACGAGCTTGCTGCGAAAGCAACACCAAATGGAGTCACCTCTGAAGAAACTCTCCGCTTAGAGGTGTCATAACTTAGAAGTACACATATTTATTGGATTAGTTAATGTATTGATTAAAATACTCACACAAAGAAAAAAATATATTGTTAATGGATAACTCGGCTGTTAAAATGACTAATAATGAATATATTACTTACTTTATTAAAAATAATTCAAAAAAACAAAGAGGAAATCTGACAAAAAAATGAGCGTCAATTAATATAATTAGAGTCCGAGTTAGTGTATCCTTTCACTTTTAGCAGAGTTTTTGATATTCACCAATAAAAAAGGGCTGGTTATTAGGCCCCGTTCCATAGTAAGCTGGCGCTTGGAGGTTTGTCTGGCTATAACCGGCTTGAATGGTTTCAAATGAACCATTGTTCCAAGGCAGTTGAGCCATAGCTCCTCCATACTGAAAGCCTCCAATGCATTGAGACATATCGTTAGAAATCCCAACTCTCTTAGGGGATTGGGTTGGTTCCATGTTTACTTGGAAGAAATTATTCGGGTTAAATCCAGGATTACACGTTTGCCCGAAAGTTTCATTACTGCCTTGATTATAGGCTTGATTTGCGGAAATTCCGAATTTAGACACTGAATTTGACGTTGGAAGTGGTCCTTTCTGGTTTACTCCTTGAATGAAATCTATCTTCATATTCTGTTGAGGATTCTTATTCTCGTTACTGAATATTCTGTCGAAATCAAGCTTGGTAGCGCATTCTGAGAAATTATCCAATGGGGCAAAATCTTGATTATCATTCGTGAGGTTGCTGCCGCCAGTACCGCTAAGATCAGGCGATTGGAATCTGCTCGGTGTAATCTGTTCCTGTGTTTGTCTAGGACCCAGGTCCAAAGAAACATCCGCACTGCTGTTATTGCTGGAAGCGGAAAGGATTTTGTTTCTAAGTGACTTTTGAGGGGGTGTCTTCAGCCATGCTGGATCATTATTGGCATAAAGCGATCTTTCAGTACTCTCGACAGTGTCTGGAGTTCTCAGCGAGTCCGTTTTCAGCATCGAGATGCCCACTTTGTAGTGTTGCTCTTCATTGTCTCCTTCGTTCACGTCATCTGACTGCATGTTGTCGTACGGATACTCAAATTGAGGAGATTTCTGGAAAAGATTTCGATTCGTAGGATATTGCTGTTGCTGATTGGAAACAACGTGCTGTTGCTGTTCGGCAAAGTTGGAGTGGTTCTTCGAGTTTGGACCATAAATCTTGCTGAAAGTTGACTCTCCAGCTCTTTGCGAATGAACATTGAAATGTGAGCTTTGCTACATTTGAAGAAAAATTATAATGGTTCCTTTGACGACTAATATTTACAGGATTAAGAGCAAGCTGGTTTCGAGAACGGAAGAGGGCACGAGGACTCACACTGTCGTCTAACCTCTTTGAATGACCGGAGTGGTCAGATTTAGGTGAATCGGGAAGCTTATTGCTTTCGGCTTGCTTCATCGACAACTCTTGTTGCTTGTTCTAACAATATAGTGTAATTTAGCCAAAAACCTAAATGAAAATGGATTTACTGGTGCAGGTCGCTTCAGAGGTAGATCGATCATCAGATACTTGAGGATGTAAAAGGTAGCTCGAGCAAAATCTGGTCTGACTGAAGGGCTGCTTGGATTTGTGTCAGGGAGCGGAATCTTATAGTTAACAGAGCCCACATACTCGTTGTTTGGATCAAATACAGCTTGTACTCCCAGCCTCACGCTGTTTCCTTCTTGATTTTTCTTTTCATGAAGAAGATTAGTTCGACCACAAAAAAGCAGAGTTACAAATGAGATTTCTAAATTTTTCATCTTGGTTTCGGAATTGAGCTTGTGCTCCGACATATCCACCATAAATTCGAGTTGATATGGTTCCTTTAGATACACAACACCATCAGAAAACGATATAAAGTTCAATGATTTTACCTCAGTTGACTGAGTCAGATGGATCGTTAGGACACAGCGGAATTCATTGTAAGGGATCAATAGCAGATTTGGCTCGAAGATCGAGGTCGATTTGTTTGCCAAATTCAAATAGAGTAGTTGATCTCCCTGAAATAAGATTATAGTTAGTTATAAAACACAATGAATATACATTATTTGCATGTTCAATTGCGAAGCATGGCTTCTCGATATTGAAGAACAAGTAGGAGCTCAAGGGATGATACCCCTCAACAGTCATTATGTACGCTCGCTTATCTGATCTAAAATAATCACTTGTATCCAACAGCCCTGAGGTCTGTAACTGCAGACAGCGGCTAGTCGCAACTTCGCTTAAAGAGCGGATCTTCGCATTTGCGAAATTCGATGAACTCTTTAAGTAGCAGTCGAAGTGAGTCAGATAGTATTTCTGCTTGGTCCGTGAAAAGTAAGCGCAAATGTTTTGGGAATTGCTCTTTTTCAGCTCGATATCTAAACAAAACTCTGAGAACAAGAGATTATCTCAGTGCCTTACAGCCTTGACAAACAGGACAGTATCGGTTATAATTATCTGCAATCGTCGTCAGTAGACCTTCTATTCTTTCGATAAGGTTGATATCCTCGTTTATCTGCTTATTGAAGACACGCGGGCTGTTACTATATTTCTTTCCGCTGTTGGATTGCACTATATACAGATATTCTTTAATGATTGCCAAAAAGGAATGTTTTATACCTCCTCGCTTCGAATTAGTTGGAGTAGATCTGCTGCCTGGGGTGGATGTCCCGCTATTCGGGTTTATGGGAGTAAAGCCATGGATAACCTGCGAAAAGCTTGGAATTAATAACCCATGCTGAGGCATTCCTACGAATATTCGAGTTCTTAATAGATTTTGGGCGCTATTATATACCTGGCTTAGTAGCGTTGATTGGATCATATTCATGTTGCTCGCCTCGATTATTTTTGAGATTTTGAGGGTAATACTCGCCCTGATTCCTTTTGTTCTGATGCGATTCATCGCCGGAATCTTGGTCTGAAACAAGTGAGAAAAAAAACATGATGATGGCTTACCAAAGATCATTCTTATAGTGGCTGGTATCTCTTGTGACGAGGGCTCTTCAAACAATGGATAGCTTACTTTGTTCTCTTTGAGAGTAAGTCAGCGTAAGAAATTTCATAAAATAGTACGCATCGAAAAAGGCGAATTTTGGTTGGAGTTTTTTCGAATGTGGGAGCTACAAAGTCATCAATAGGTGGTCTAAGAGTTCAACGGTTACCTGTTGAAGGCTTGGAATTGGTCGGAAAAGGTTCCGTGGTGCATGTGCCTGATTTTATTATCTATAGTGTATGAACAAATCAAGATCACTTAAGATTCTTAAATTATTAAACACGAGATTGCGAAAGATTTTTTTTTCAAAGCAAATAAATTTGTTTTATTCGAGCTGAGCCTCCATTTATGCCACGAGGCATACGTATTAACAACAGAGCTTCGATGAAGTCAAACTGAGAAATAGAGAGAAGGAAAGAATGAAATCATCATAATACCAATTTTCGAGGCGCTTGAGAGTACTTGTTCTTGATTCAACAAAATCAAATAGTCTCATCTTCCCACGAATCGGCAAAATTTTCGTTGAATGGAAGGTGCGCTTCATCGAAAACCATTGGTGTTGAATATCGGACAGTGTTTTCGATGAGATAATCATAGCTGAATGAGAGAACGAAGCTAAGCTAGTTGAGATATAGTAGCGTCAATTTGATCGTCAGTGGAAAAAGCACTAACCCAGAGAAATTTGAGGCTGATCCATTGGGTGCAGTACAAGAAAATTTTTGGTTTAATTAGAGGTACATGTTAAGAACTCGAATTATATGAGAGAATGAACCAGTCCACTCAGGCTTAATTTTATTTTGATTAAATTATTTTATCTCAGCAAGAGTTGATAGTATCCTGCATAATGGAAATAATAAACGGAAAAATATACGGGAAGCTAAGTAAACCTCAACTCTCGGCTCAATTTTACAAGAATTACCCAGGATCAGGTTCACAGTCTGCCAGCCAATCAAGCCAGACGAGCCGTCGGGTGACTCCAAAAAAAGGAACGGTTGGATCTCAGAAGCTATCTCTTCCTACCCGACTGCAAAATCCTATCGACCAGAACGACCCACTGAGAAGATTCCCCTCGCCCAGAACTTCTCCACGGTTAGAGCATGCAATAGAATACGAACGCTTGAACGGCATGCCATTAATTACATATGATCCTCTTGAAACCTTCGAAACGGAGGAAGTGAACTCTTCGCTGGGAAGCGTCGGCAGTGACGACTTTCCGAAAAATGAGATCCTTGATTGGGGCACTAATTTCAAACCTCTCTCGTCACTCAAAGCCATCAATAGCCCAAAAACGACTACTGTCACCTTACAATACAATCTGAAAACAGACTACAAAAAAACTCCTGCTTCTGGCCCACAGGTTCATATTATCATGAGGAATTGAGTCTAAATCAATATATTTCATACTATAGATTCGAGGTGGTAGCTCAACCACTACTAAGCCGACAAAAGCCGAGACAGCAATAGTAGCCATAAACTTAGATAGAGTTCAAGAAAAAACCCAAGAGAAAAATCCAAAGCTGATGCTAAAAAAATTCGTTACAAACGCAAAGGCGCTCAAAGGCTCATCGCTACTTGAGGCTCCGACGTCCAAAACGGATCGAATTGATCTTTGCAACCTATATAAAAAATTAAATCAGCACGAAAGCGACAATCATGTGTTAGAATTGTTTGAAAATAATGAGACTCGTCCCAATGTCAAGCCAAATCACTCTTTTAGTTCAACACACACAAACATCACTGTGATTCAACCGACATCTTCAGAAGTGAGACAAATTGGTTCTCAAAGCCTAAGGCCGTTATCTCCAGACTATCGGTCAAGGCAGCTGAGTGAAAGAAACAATTTTAGCACAAAAACTGGAAATGTTAAAAGTAAAATAACTAAAAAACAAGCAGCTATGTTCAACGAGCCGTCTCAAAGCTCTCACTTCGACCTTTCGAACGTTTCGACAGATATCAGAGGGAAAAGCCAAGATTTCATCTTTAGCGATAATGTATCAAGTCTCAACTACCCCCACGCCGTCAAAAAGCTACCGAATCAAAAAAACGATAATTCTGAGTTGATCCAAAAAAGATCGAAGGAACCTGCAATCAGCGAAGTCAAGAAGGACAAAGACCGAAAAGTTACTCCTGGTAGGAGCAATTTACAGTTTAGCAACAAGAAACTCCTTACTATAAGCATTCCTGAACAGGACCAGGCAATAAGCTTGGCAACTCCAACGAAAACCTTTTCGAAAACTGATCGGCATTTGCCGTCTCCGCTAATGATGAAAACTATGCCTTCGGGCATGAAAATAAATCTCGGAAGCATCCTACGAGCAGAGGATGGAAAAAGCAAACACTCTTCCCCTACGACCGCGACTGCGAGGAAGAACAGCAAAACGCATGATAATCCCGATTATCTGAATATTTCGGTGATGAAGTCGCTTGGGTTCAAACCACTCAATGAGAAGGATATCATCAACGTAATTGTGCCGTCAAAGCACAGTGATTTTAGCTATAATCCCAAGTATTTCAAACCGATATCAGATGATCGCATCTCGCAACTTGTGTCATGCCTCGCGACTTCTCGATAAATCTTCTTTATTAAGTTGTATCAACCCGGTTATCTATCAAGGAATTCACAATTTTCTGTTCCATAAATATTTTTTTTCTGCAATGATTTTCATTTATTTTTTTATTTTTTTTCAATAGGCAAAGTAGAATGATTATCCATATTTTGTGTTGATTTGTTTTGTTTTCCTTCTACCATCATCTTTCGATATATAAACATCAATGATGATTATTAGAGTTCCAATAATGTGATTTTTGAGTTCATGAGCCATCTCTTTCTCAAATTAGTTAGTTTTTGATGATGAATTCAATTCTCTTAAATGGTTTAATGGAATCTTAATAGCTCATTTATTTATATGCAATAATTTTCAATGTTCATTATATTTAATAGCCTTATTATTAAGCCATCATTATATAAGTGCCAGATCCCTTACACTTTGCAATATAATTGAGTCTCTCGACCAACGCTGGGTGCGTATATCTGAAGGAAGCGTACCAGGGATGAGGGTCCATATCTCCCGAATTTTCTTTAAACAATTTGATGAGACCAGAAGATAACTTGTCCGCGTAGCCCAAAACGGTCGAAAAGTGATCCGCCTGATACTCAAAGGCTCTAGAGATCCTCAAGCCGATGAGTCCCAGCACAAAATTAATTGGCGTCAGAATTAGAATGAATAGCACAATCCCAATGAAGATCGACTGGTCGGTGAATCCGAAACTTAGGAATACCTCCGGGTTATACATGAAGAAACCATACACATAGAAAATCACGAACACTTGCACCATCACCAGCACAAGGCCCTTCCATGTATGACCTTTTTTCCAATGGCCCAACTCGTGTCCAAGCACCGCCTCAATTTCATCTTCATCCAAGTGCTTTAGGAGTGTATCAAAGAGCACAATACGCTTGTTCTTCCAGAACCCAAACAGATACGCATTCGAGTGGCTCGATCGCTTTGAGCCATCACACACGAAGATCTTGGTCAAAGGATAATCGAGCTTTTCAGCTAACGCGTAGATCTTGTCTCTTAGTGGTCCCATAGGCAATTCTTCAAATTTGTTGAACAGTGGGGCAATGAAGTTAGGATAGATGAACATCATGATGATAATCATCACAAAGACGACGCCTTCGACATAGAGATAGAAATACTTTCCTCCGGCCTCAATGACCCATAGTAACACGAAAAGAATAGGAGGAGTAAGGATGATTAGGATCAAGAACGTCTTGAGGATGTCTGTGACGAAAGTTTTGAGGGTCATCTTGTTGAAGCCATACTTCGCTTCAATGACGAAGGAGCTGATATAGGAAATCGGGATTCCTACGAATTTCTCTCGGATGTTGTCGATAGCGATGAAAACCAAAGCCCTCTTGAACTCGGATGAAGCATCGAAGCCGTAATGTGCGAGAATGTCTCCACTAATGTTCCAAACCCAAGGGTAATAGAAGAAGTAGAGCAATAAGACAGTGATAACGGTGTTGATTATGGAGACAGTCATCGAAAACTTTATCTTGGTGATATTATAGGCCCGGGATTTTTCATAATCGACTTCTTGGATGTTGAGAGGTCTCAAGACCTCTGGGATTTTCTGATTCTTCTTCTTCCAATTCAGCTGTAAAGCGGAAATGAAGATCTCAAAGCATTCAATTGCTACGAGGAATCCAATGGTAAGGTAAAGGTAAGGGAACACCTTTTCTTGAGGTTCGATTTGTTCGATTGCCATGCAAAAATAAGAATTTTTAGAATATTTAACTGAGATTGTTAACGGAGATTTATAAATACGTATCTTCGCGTTTTAAAGATTTTATTAGAGGACCATAATAGTCTTGTGAGTTAAATGACGAACACGGTAAGAACCTTCACGATATGAATTATCACGATAAGAGTATTTAGAATTATCACCCTTTGATTAAAAAATTTATCTTTTACAAGCAAGGACTTCTATTATCATTATTTGCCGAGTAAGTAGTAATTTTAATGTTGCCACCCTCAATCTAATTACTATCCCTCCTTTCCTCATAAATGCCTATTTTTTTTTTATTCCAGATTCAATTGTTCATGTACTTAAGGTTTATAGCCATATTCTCAACAGCAAAAACATCATAAAGACGACACAAACAATTACACTAAATTCTTACTGCTTTTTCTCGGCTATGGAAATGCCTCTGAGTCTCTCAATGAGCGCTGGATGCGAATACTTAAACGCGGCATATATTGGATGAGGATCCATGTCACCAGCGTTCTCTTTAAACATTTTGATCAATCCCGAGGAAAGGTCGTTGGCATATCCCAGTTTTACTGAGAACTCATCAGCCTCGTACTCGAATTCTCTCGTGATTCTCAAATTCAGAATTCCCAACACATAGGAAATCGGAGAGTACATCGATGAGAACAAAAGCAAGCCGACGAAGATCGACTGGTCTTTATAGCCAAAGCTTAGGAAAACCTCTTTGTTATACATAAAGAACCCATAGACATAGAACGTTACAAATATCTGCAGCATGGACAAGATAAGCATCTTCCAGGTATGTCCTTTCTTCCAGTGTCCCAGCTCATGGCCAAGCACTCCTTCAATCTCGTTTTCATCTAAATGCTTCAGGATGGTATCGAACAACACAATTCTCTTATTTTTCCAAAAACCGAACAAATACGCGTTGGAGTGGCTTGATCTCTTAGATCCATCGCAAACGAAGATCTTCTTCAATGGATAATCGAGTTTGCCAGCCAATTTGTAAATTCTATCTTTCAAGCTCCCTTCAGGTAAATCCTCGAACTTGTTGAACATTGGAGCGATGAAGTTAGGGTAGAGGAACATCATTATGATAATAATCACAAAGACGACTATTTCGACATAGATGTAAAAGTATTGACCTCCGGCCTCGATAACCCAGAGCAGAGCGTATAGGATTGGAGGGGTCAGGATCACAGAGAGGAAGAGCTTCTTGATTTCGTCTTTGATAAAGGTTCCGATGGTCATTTTGTTGAAACCGTATTTTGCCTCGATGACGAAGGAATTAATAAGCGAGATTGGGATGCCGGTTATTTTCTCTCTCACGTAGTCGATGCCGAGGACGATAAGAGCTCTTTTAAACTCTGATGAAGGGTCTTGGTTGAAGTGAGTGAGAATTTCTCCACTGATTCTCCAAATCCAAGGTCCATAGTAGAAGTAGAAGAGCAAACATTTAATCGCGGTTTCGATAGTATCAACAGCGAGTGTGAATCTCAGTTTTGAGATGTTGTACGAGCGAGATTTTTGGTAGTCATCCTCTTTTATTTCTAGCGGTTTGAGAGCTTCAGGAATTTTGGTGTTTGCGACCTTCCTATTGAGCTGGAGGATCGTGATGAAGTGTTCGAAGGCGTACTCTGCGAAAATGAAGACTAATGCCCAATGCATATAAGGAAAAACCCCAGCATGGGGTTGGATTTCTTGGATCGCCATGATAAGATATAGATTAAGATTTTTTTGAAAATAATTATTAGAGTACTGCGATATTTAAAAATTTGATTTGAAGCGAGCCTCTCTTTAAAATGAAACCTCTTTCTTTAGAGTTTAGGAGAGGAGAAAATGAAAATGAAGGCGTTATATGTGAAAAGGAGAGAAGAAACATTGTTAAAAATCGAAAAATTTGCTCATTTGTTAATCTTCGAGGTAGAGAGACAATAGTACGCTATTTTGATGGAGATTATTGGAGCCATTAAATCTTTTGCTTTCAGAATCGTTAGTAGTGCTACTAACCTGCAGCATACTAGAGCCCTCTTCCCTTGAGATCTTTCGAAATAGCTTGGATGATTCAAAGGAACTAATTTTTTAGCATATTTATAGCTTTAATTCTCGTTCTATTACAACGTGATCTCATTTATTCATATGAATACTGGTATTTACAGCAAAAGATCAAATGAGTATTCCATTACCAAACATTTTGCTCTCTAAGCTTAGCTATGCAAATTTAAGCTATAGACATCAGCATTACTTATTTAGCAAGCGAAACTTCTGCCATGATAAACCCTTCCTTCCTTTTATCCAAGGCGAATATTAGCTGCGCTGGGTTCAGTTTTAACGCATGGCTTGAACCCGTAAAAATCAAATCTCCTTCCTTTCCGACTCTATTCGCCCAGAAGAGTCCCCATTGTTTATCATATCTCACAACTGTAGGGAGATTGCACAGTGTCTGCAGCCGAAGCAACCATGAGTTTATTACTGTCTCAATAGCCTTCGAGTCAACACTCGCGATGTCAGTATCAACCCAAGCGCTCGCTACAAACAGAGCATCGATTCCCTCTTGCTTGCAGAATTCAGCTAATTCATATTTTTCTGTCCCTCCCACTTTGGTTGGGTTAATGTCATTGCCCATGGCAACTACCGCCTTGTACTTAATTCCTTTGGAGCTCTCAAGCTCCACCGATTTGAAGCTCTCGCCTTCTTCAGCCCATTGTTTATCAGCTTCTAATAATTGACGCTTTCTATAGTTCAGCTTCAGGTTTCCTGAGCGATCGATCACATATAAAGAATTGTAATAGCGTTTCTTGTTAATTGCTTTCTCGTCAGGAAATACTTCAGGATAGCCACAAATGACGTATGTTTTGAGGTTTTTGGCAAGCTTTGAAAGATATTCGAAGGTAGGACCTTTACCGGCTTCTTCGGCGTAGCTTTCAACGTCAGCTGAGTCAGTGAAGGAATACCCAGTGAACATCATTTCAGGAAAGAGTATCACATCGATATTGTCGCTAGCCTTGTAGCTCTCCAATGATTTAGCGACTCTAGTTTGGTTAAAGACGATGTCTTTCTGCTTTGCATTGAGTTGGCAGATGAGAACTTTGAGGTCCAGAGGAGTTCCCTCAGTTTTTTCTTTCGTTTCTTCCAATTTGTTCATAGCCAGAATTAATTTATTTAATTCAGGTCTGACTTTCTGCATGTTAAATACTGCTGCGAATGACTTTTATGATATCAGTTTGAAGTAGGACGCTTAGGTAATAAACATTGGTTCTATATTTCAACAAATTAGCATTGTTGAAAGGGTCGTTCTCGCGTCTTGCTTGAATAATAAAATTCTCTATATTGTAGATGATGAAATGAGAAGGTGAAGATATATTTCTCAAGCATGGCAGAGGAATTGAGACTCAGCATATTGAAGCTATCTATACTTCATTCTGCATGGTTTCCGATAATCAACAACAAAAAAGATAATAGATCTCTCGTTTTCCAAATGTATAAATGAAAGACAGAGTTGTACACAAAGTAGCGAATAAAGGCTTTCCAAGAAAGAGATCGATACGTGCAAGCTACTCACATCAAGGAATTTTTTACAGTAATTGCAAAGTATTAAAACTCTATATGATTTAAAATCTTAAAATGTACTCATTTTGTCAGAACTTCGTAAACTTTGATCATATTAAAGTGCCAAAATACCCATCTTTTTTTGTTACAAAGCAGTTTATGAAAGTTTTGAAAATGGAGTGCCTTGCTCATCAACCCCCACAAAAAACAACGAATTTAGTCTCAGAGTTCCTTTTGGATCAATCGTAAGTCGCTCATTCTCTAACAAAACTATTCACCAATTTTAATTTTTTTTCAGTGGATCTTGGGATCTCATGACCAGGTTTAAAGCGTTTAGAGTCCAATTTCAACGATTATGATGGCAGAGAACAAACTATCGCACAGTATTAGAGAGTACACTAACGGATCGAGAAATACTAACATAACTTTAGCGCAAACATTCACATATTTTTTCTTCTTTCAGGGCAGTTCTCATCAATTCAAACAACATTCCTTCTTCGAGCAATTAAGGAAGATAAGTGAAAATTATTGGAGGCACCTGGGTTTATGGATGCCAAACTACTTAATTTTTATTTCTTTTGCTTAATTTAATCAATTTTAATTCGTATTTAGGATTCGCTTGAGGTGATTCAAGAAATAGTTCTAAATGATCTCTCTTCCGCGTTTTTGAAGTGAATTGCATGGCGAATGGCTAAAGAATCTGGTGTCGCAAAAGTAGTTGGATCTCCAATGAAGCTGTTGCTGGGAAGTTCTTGCAATCATCATTTTAATCTGAAAATTAGCATTCCATGAGAGAGAGAGCAAAAAAAAAACACGCAGAAAATAACATTCGAATCACTTAGAATTTCTTTTTACGTCTGAAAAAAGATCATAAGTACCTACTGAGCTCTAGAAAATGAGATACTTTGCTTATAATTGAGATCTATTCAATTTCAACTTTGCTTATTCGAAATAGCTCTCTCTTAACTGTTCTCTTTACTTCAGTGATCTTCTACATCCTACCTCTTGGATTAGATCCTCATTGCAGATTAATCGAATCTAATTCATTATAAAAAGACATATCTAATTTGAAGCATATCGGTGATCATTTTATTCAGCTCACACTGGCTGAAGACACTATAATTTTAGAGAGAGAGCCAGATCTAAGAAGATGACGCAGTGGCTTCCACTATTTCAGGCTTCTTTTAATAGCAATTATTTCATTTTAATTGATTCCGATGCGAAGTTTGGATATTGTTAAATAAACACTTTTTAGCAAATCAACGACTAAGAAAAAATTAATTTAAAATGAAAAAAGCGAGTTCTAAAAAGTTTGAGGTTTGAATTAAGAATTGCAGTTAATTTTTTATTCGGATATTGTCCGGAACAAATTCTTTTTTTAATAACTGCTCCAATTCGCATCTGGAATTAAAGCCTCGATTGAAAAATTAAATGTTATATCCATCGAAATCAATTTGAAACTTGACCGATTCTTTCTGGATTTTACAATATTAGAATTAATTTTCAGGCCCCCATTCATTTATTGCCTGCTAGCAATTTATAAATCTAATTCTAACAAATTAAACGAAGAAAAGCAAACTTAAAGAATGCAAGGAAATCTTTTCAATCACTACTTGGGCTACCAGCTTGGCTCAGAACCTAAATTGCCTATAAATTTCTCGAATCAACAGCTCGTTGCGCAAATTCCTGGAACGAGTTCGAGCGTAACTGAGAATGACCTGTCGGATCAGCCGACAATGCACAAGCGAGGTCGACCAATGGTCAAAAAAGAAGATATCAAAGTAAAAAAACAGCCGGAAGAAATCACTGGTAAGAATACACTGGGAAATACTATTGGTGAACCAATGGAGGAAAAATTGGCAAGGACATCCAAAAAAATTTCAAAGAATTCTGCATCGATTGAAGGCCAGAATGGAAAGAGGCGCACACGAAAGACTTGGGAGCCTCAAGAGGACCGTCTTTTGATTGAACTCGTGGAGAAACACGGCCTTAACTGGGCACTTATATCGCAGGATATGGGGAGGGCTCGAACAGGAAAACAGATCAGAGATCGCTACTTGAATAAGCTCTGCCCCAATATAAACAAGGGACAATGGTTACCAAGTGAAGACGAGGCGCTCGTACAGCTTTTTAAAGTGCACGGACGAAAATGGTGCGAAATTTCTAAAAAACTCCCAGGAAGAACAGAAGTGATGGTTAAAAATCGATTTTATACTCAGTTTAGACATTTGTTGACGGAAAATGCAGCAAAGGAGATAAAGGAGATGGAAGGTGGTAGCTCTCCTTTCGCATCAACAGAATCAAATCAAAGCAGCACAGCTTTGTCTGATGACCTGATTGATCTGAGTTCAACCAACTGTTTGAATTTGGGTCAAAATAACCCTGAGGCAAGCTCGGAACCCAACTTCCAAAGAGCTTTTCTCTCAGAGCCATTGAAAACTGAGTTTGATGACGTGCCATTCATTGATTTTTCTGAGCAAACAGACAGAAAGAAGGGGTTCGAAGAAGACTTGGAATCTGAGATTTTTAACAATAAGACTGTCGAGCAAAGGCCAGCAAATCAATACATGTACGAAAATAATCAATACTATCCACAATACTATGGCTCAATGCCAAACGTATACTTTAATCAAGGTTACTCAAACAGCCTACAAGCGCCAATGTATCACCTACCTTACTGGGGCAACTTCCATTACCTTAATTAATCAGCTAGTGGATCTAAATTACAACAAATAGTCAATTGGCGCTGGATTTCGACGATCTCTTTATTTTGATTTCTCCATTTTTTCTTTTATCATCCTTAAGTTTCTAAACAATATGAGGTGTGTTAATTTCTATCTGAAAGTTATATCAAGATTCTTTCTATTTCATTTTCTGTTGATTCAAAGCTTTTTTTATTGAATATTCTCTAAAATATATACCTCAAGGAACCTAAATCTGCAAGATAACAATGATTACATTAGTCTCGCTTTTCAATTTTGCCACTGATAATTTCGAGGACAGTGTTTTTCTGAAATAATTCCAATTACCTGTAGTAATTTTTTCAAGTCTGCAGCATAGCTTACTTGAAGATTTTTTGGAGACTGTTTTTAACTCTTGATAAAAAACGACTGATAAATGCTTTGAATTATTGCATACATTTAGAACTTATCCATAAATCATGTCTTTTTGCACCTTGTTGCAGATGCAATTGCTATTAGTTTACTGAAAGGATATTTCTTCTTTCTCGCAGTTGTTCGATTCTTTTCTCATGATTCATGACTATATCTTATTTATTGTTAGCGAGACATCTTATTTCATAAACTATCTTCTCAGTATTTTCCAGCTTTAACTCTTAGATGTTGCTCTGCACTACTGCCTATAAGAAAGCTGGACAATCCTGTTTACTTCATTTGCTCTTTTCTATTTTGGAGGATATCTAAAACCGTAACATTTCTGCATTAATTTATTGAAGTTCTACAAGGTGAAATTCTTCTTCAGTTCTTGCTTCTTTTTGAGATTATTTGTAAAGGACGACAGAGGGTTAATACAGTTTAATTTCTATTAATTGGTGAAGATATGCCTCCTGCTAGACTATTTGAAATAAAAAAATAAAAAATATATTTAAAGCATGATAAATCAGTTTATAGTATTTCATCTGTTATTTGAATGAAATTAAAGAAAAATGCCAACCAAAAATACAAAGAATGGAAATTACTAAAGCAATATTGTGGGCTCATCCAAAAAATGACTGTTTTCAACTCAATAAATTCTTATCACGTCCCGTAATCCAAGAGAACTTAAAGAAAAGCCTCCTTCTTATCTTCTCACATCTTCAAGCCAATGTCTCAGAAAACAAGAGAGCAGATTCCGTGGGGGATCCATTCAAGGTGATGTGAATAGCAGTGAAGGCGTTAATATCTCCGTGCTATTTGCCAAATTCCAGCAATACCAAGAAAAAATCTTAAATGACACAAACCTCGAAAGAAAGCTAAATCTGTTTGTGGAACCATTGACGAGTTACCACAACAGCACAGCTGGTGAAGGCAAGATGCTGGAACTGTCATATGAAACAAGAAGTCATATCTTGAACTTCCAAAATTTCAAAATTTTACTTTTGACTGGGCAAGCTGGCTCAGGAAAAAGCTTTTGCTGCCAGCATCTGCAAAGAGAAATATTCTCTAATTGGAACAAAAATCAAGAGTCAGATGACAATGAAAAATGGTTCCCTATCTATGTCGAGCTCTCAAGTCTCAAGAACCCTAAATCTGAAGCTATTACTGAAGCCCTTGCACGAGACCTTTTGCTCACGGAAGAAGAAATCTCTTTTCTAAGGACCACAGACCAAACTCATCTCAAGTTGCCTCGCTTGCTATTCATCTTCGACGGATATGATGAGATTGAAGATATCAATGCTTTCCATTCACTAGATAGCAAGGAAGAGATTGTGAAGCATAATTTCTTTAAGCTCAACAAAGTTAACGAGGAGT